>Ga0247608_10000508_pt1 | contig 62411 bp, 134 predicted proteins | sample 176DNAGHGlowgp2_FD_193490 | JGI IMG/M metagenome (GOLD analysis project Ga0247608, IMG submission 193490) | Sheep rumen microbial communities from Palmerston North, Manawatu-Wanganui, New Zealand - 1766 DNA GHGlow gp2 | ecosystem: Host-associated > Mammals > Digestive system > Stomach > Rumen ... | reverse complement strand
ATTTGATAATAAATTACAGTTAAAATAACTATGACACAAGAAGAAAAACAATTATTATTGGTAGACCTCTGTGCAAGATTGCTGTACAGTATTAAAGTGCACCATTATCAAGGAAGCAATTGTATATTAAAATTCATAAATTTAATAACATATGCTGCTTATGTTGAAGTATATGACTGTATAGCATTTAAAGACTTTATTCAAGATGGACAAAGAAGTATTTTTGAATATAAACCGTATCTTCGTCCAATGTCTTCTATGACTGAGGATGAAAGAAAAGAGTTTGAATCTTTAGGGTGGCGAATTGATGAATTAGATGGCAATACTCCGTGGAATCACAATTCATATAATGTATTCGATGGTGTTGATTGGCTTAATGCTCATTATTTTGACTATCGCGGACTTATTGATAAAGGTCTTGCATTAGAAGCTCCTATTAATATGTATAAAGTAAAGTAAAAATAATTATGGCAACAATTAAGGTAACAAAAGAGAAATGCGAGAAATGCCTATATGGTTATCCTTGTGAAATGTGGAATGAGCTTTCACTTCCATTAGAAGGTGAAATATGTAATAATTATGAAGATAAAATTTAGTTATGGCAACAATTAAATCACATACAGACATTCCTCAGTCGAAGAAGCTAGCAGAATTTCTGCCACTTGAAAGTGCGGATATGAGATATGGTTATATAGCCTCTTATGATTACTCTGATAGAATGTACGATGGAGGTTACGATGAAATTCCATATCCAAAGGATTTTCTTATAAAGAATCCAAATTTCTCTGCCGATGAATATGAAGCAGAGTTACCATGTTGGAGTCTTGCAGCGTTGTTTAACATCATTCCTAAACGCATTAAGGATTATAATGTTTTACGAATTGATGTTAATGAAAATAATACTTCCATATGGTATGATGAAATAGGTTGTGGAGTTAGTAATGATTTACCTGATGTAACAAAGGAATCTGCTATTGATTCTTGCTACGAAATGATTATTAAATTGAACGAACTAAATTTATTATAAATATGTCTGTAGATGAATTAATGCGATTTAATCGTGGTAATGAATTAGTTAAAGAGATTGAAATTATCAAAAAACAAATAGATAATATTAAATCTTTATGCAAGAAAAGTTATTATCCAAGAACAGAATCCAATTGGAAACTCTCAATAATAATCAATGATTCTTTTATAAATATTAATCTTAATTCAGAAGAGTTTTGGAAATGTATTGAGACTCTCATGAATGAAAAACATAAAAAACTAAAACAATTACAACAAGAATTTAATAAATTATGAATAGAGAAAAATTATTAGAACTGATACAGATTCAACGTGCTATCAAAGATGCAGTAGACATTTCCACCTTGTTCTAATGAATGTAGAAATCATCTTATTACTTTGTATAATGATTTGAAGAAACTAATGGAGGAATAATTATGAAAGAATTATCAATAGAAGAAAAAGCAAAACGTTATGATGAGGCAAAAGCTCGTATGAGCAGAGCATGGAATGATAATAGATGTACATTAGGTTTTATGAATGAAATCTTCCCCGAACTCAAAGAGTCAGATGATGAAAGGATAAGGAAAGAACTTATTGATTTTTTAGAATATTATAGGCTAAATAATGTGCTTGATAGTAAGACTTTATTTCTTTTAACAGATTCTGTCGTTTGGCTTGAAAAGCAAGGTGAACCTGTGGAAATAAATCCAACCGAGTTTGATACAAGATTGCAAGCCCTTATTGGAAAGTTTGACAGTCTTCCTAAAGAAGAACTTATAGGAAGCCTTAGTTTTTGGCTAAATGTAGTTCAAAATGACGGAACTTATAAGCCCGCTAAAAAGCAAGATGAACAAACCCTTATACAAGACTACAATAGTATAGACCCTCATTTTTGTAAGCCTGTTGAACATAAGCCTGCTAATAAGGTTAAACCAAAGTTTAAGATTGGTGATTGGATTACCAATGGCGAATTTATTGTTGGTCAAATAATATCAATCGGCAAAGAATATTACCATTATATATGTAATGGTATTGAGCAACCTCTTTATATTCCAAATGCACACAAATATCATCTTTGGACCATCCAAGACGCAAAGGATGGTGATGTAATATATTCAAGACATAATACTGAAAGTTTTGAATGGATAGGTATTTTTAAATCTTTAGACAAAGAAAATAAAAGAGTATTCTTCTATGGATTTTGGCATGATATGGCTAAAACCTTTAGTGTTTGTAGGAACGAGGCTTACGTTTTATATGACGATTTTTCTCCAGCAACCAAAGAACAGCGCGATACTCTCTTTGCAAAAATAAAAGAAGCAGGTTATGAATGGGATGCTGAGAAGAAAGAGTTGAAGAAGATTAAGTCAAAGCCTGCTTGGAGTGAAGAACAATGTCAAAAAGAATCTTTATCTGATATAGAAAATAGGATTATTAATTTTGCAATGCAGTTTCATGATAATAGAATGAAACCAGAGGCTGAATGGGAAGATGAAGTTAAGATGTTAAGAGATAATATTAAAATAGACCCTTGGAGTAAAGAAGATGAGAAAAGATTGCAATCTTGTCTTAATATACTTCAAGCAAAAGGTATCATGGGAGTTACAGAAACTATAAATACAAAGTGGCTAAAATCCCTCAAAGACAGAGTACAACCCAAGCAAGAGTGGAATGAAAGAGATGAACAGATGCTTGAAGCATCTATAGGGTTTATTAAAAGTAGTCCATATCCTTATTCTGGAGATACTTTCAAAGGAGAAATAAGTAAAACTGAAGCAGAAAATTGGATAAAATTCCTTAAAGATAGATACACTTGGAAGCCAAGTGAGGAGCAGATGGAAGCATTAAAACAAGCAAAAACAGATGCTTGTGGAAAATCATATTTTAATGCACTTGCTTCATTGTACGTGAATTTAAAATAATATTAGTACCAAGATTTAAAGAAACTAAAAGAAGAATAAAGTATGGATAAATTATCAATAGAAGAAAAAGCCCTCCTTTATGACGAGGCTTTGAAATATGCAAGGATTTATTACAAGAATGGTGATGAAGATATGAAAATGATGATGAAAACTTGTTTTCCTGTCCTTGCAGAAGAAAGTGAGGATGAGAAGATTAGAAAAGCATTGGTTAATCAATTTAATGATTACAAAAGAAGAGGAGAGAATCACGGATTTGGATATTCTAATGACAAAATTCTTGCTTGGCTTGAAAAGCAAGAAAGGAGAGAAATAGATGATAGTGATATAGCAACCCTGGAAAATTGGGAAAATATTGTAAAAGAGAACAAAGAAAAATGGCAACTAAGTGATTGGTTTGTAGAAGCCACTGCCTTGTTAATTGAAAAAGTTAAGGGTAAGGAAATTAAAGCTGATGGAAATAAAACAATGCTAAATTCTTGTATCAATACGCTCAGAAACGTTGGACATCAACATCTTGCAGATTGGCTTGAAAAACAAAGTGAACATAAGCCTGCTGATAAGGTTGAACCAAAGTTTAAGGTTGGGGATTGGATTGTATATAATGATAATGTATATTGTATTTATAATATAGGTCTTAAAAAATATTATGAATGTCTTAAAATTGATGGTACTGTTCATACATTTGATTTTAGTATTGATAATAAATCTCATATTTGGACCATCCAAGATGCAAAGGATGGTGATGTGCTTGCTTGCAATGAAGAAATTTTACTATTCAAATCATATTCAGTACAAGGACGTATCTCTTTATATTGTTGGTATAACGGGCAAACAAATAATTTCCATAGTAAAGAAGTAGTTGACACTTTAATGACTACAAGAAATAAAATATGCCCAGCAACTAAAAAGCAACGTGATATTCTCTTTGCAAATATGAAAGAAAAAGGATATGAATGGAATACTGATAAGAAAGAGTTAAAGAAGATTGTTATTCCTATTTTTAATATTGGTGATACTATCATAAAAAAACATAATTCCGATATACATGATTTTGGCTCATTTGTAATTACTGACATCACTGGTGGCAAATATTGGTATAATGACAGAATAATTTGTAATATTACAGAGCAAGATGAGTGGGAAATTTATAAGTATAAACCTACTAAGTGGAGTGAAGAGGATGAAAAAATCTTAGATAGATTAATTACAAACTATGAGAGTGGTTATCTTCCACCAGTTATAGAAAGGGATGATATAGTTAAAAGGCTTAAATCCCTCAAAAACAGAATACAATCGCAACCAGAGCAAGGCAATAATATGGGGATTTCAGAAGAAACAAAGCAAAAGTTAAAGGATAATCTTAATAAGGCTATAGAAAAAGAAACACCAGAATCTTGGAATGAATTTCTTGACGAGCAATGTGAAAAGAAACCTGCTGATAAGATTGAACCAAAACAAGAATGGAGTGAAAATGATGAGTATATATTGTTTCGCACTATAAGTGATTTGAAGTTCCTTAAAGACACTATAAGTATAGACCCCAAATATGCCGTCAATATTATTGATGTAGAACGTGAGATTAATTTGCTAAAATCCATCAAGGACAGAGTACAACCACAGCCAAAACAAGAATGGAGTGAGGAAGATGATAATTGCTTATCAACTATAATTGCTGAATTTTCAAAATGTGCAGGAAAATCTGTGTCTAAGGATGAATGGATGCGTTGTAATGATTTTCTTAATTCCCTCAAAGACAGAGTACAGCCAAAGAAAGAGTGGAGTGAGGATGATGAAGAAATACATAGAAAATGTATTTGTGCAATGAGAGCTTCTGCTTGTGGCTTTCCAGAAGAAGAAAAATTTGTAGAACAAGTCGATAATTGGCTTAAATCTCTCAAAGACAGAGTACAGCCTCAACCAAAGCAAGAGTGGAGTGAAGAGGATGAAAATATGCTTAAAAGTGTTATTGCAACCTGTGAGTTAGCAGAACAGGATAGAGATTCAAGTCCAGCAAAACATCTTTTGGAAATGCAAACAAATTGGCTCAAATCACTTAAAGACAGAGTACAGCCACAGCCTAAGTGGAGTGAAGAGGATATTGTTGCCATAGATTGTGCTGTAGATGTTTTAAACAAAGACCTTCCTACACTTGCCGCATCTATAAAAAGGCTCAAATCACTCAGACCTCAGAACACTTGGAAACCAAGTGATGAACAGATGGAAGCTTTAGATTCAACACTTCAATATAGTCAAGTATCACACAATTCTTATGAACATCTTAATTCATTGTTTAACGATTTAAAGAAACTAAGGGAGGAATAGAGTTATGAAAGCAAACGCACCAGAGATAATGATAAGACCATTTCCTTCTACAAGGAAAGATAAAGGATTTTATGCTTATATTCACTATGACAATTGGACTAAGCAAGTCACTTGTGATGGTAGAACAAAAGAAGAAGCATATAATAAAGCAGTAAAATATTGTAATCAAAATAATATAGAATTATGAAAAAGGAAGAAAAACTTGAATTGAAAGCCAGTGATTATGCTATCAATCACTATGAGAGTAACAGAACTTATACAAGTCTTGAAGTTCATAAAATGTTATGTGATGCTTATATAGCAGGAAATAATGACTTAGAAAGATGACATTCACATTGCATATTTCTACAGATTCAAAGCGTAAAGATATAAAGGAAAGATGCTGTGAAGTTCTTGCAGAGTTCCTAAAGAAAGATGGTTATTTCTCGGTAGAGTTTGATCCAAGTGAAATTGATACAGATAAATTAGGCAAAGCATAAAGTTATGACAGTAGGAAAATTAAAGCAATTGTTAAAGGATTTGCCTGATAATAACGCAATTGTCGTTACAGAAGGCAATACCAATCCTGACTTCAAGATAACCCACATTGAAGACTCTACATCTGTTGGTGTGTGGGAAATAAGAATAACTGAAACAGATAATCCTTGGGAAGGAATAGAGTTATGAAAGCAAACGAATTAAGTTGCAGAGACCTTATGGTTGGTGATTGGGTAAGGATTAAAATAACCCAACATAATACAACAGTGACTAATATAGATGCAAATAGTGTTTATACTGAAGCGGCGTTTCCTATAAGATATGACGAGATAGAACCAATCCTTCTTACTCCAGAGATTCTTGAAAAGAATGGGTTTGTGGCTAATAAACACGTTTATCCTTATCCATATTATGAATATACTAATGAAGAAGATAAACTAAAAATTGGATTTGCATTTCCACAAGGAAATAGAACATCATATAAAGATCCTTGGGTTTATATTGATTCGGAATGTGTTTTTGTTGAGCATTTACCTTGTATATTTGTTCATCAACTCCAGCATACATTAAGACTTTGCGAGATTGAAAAAGAAATTGAGTTATGATATTTTTAATTATTTATTTAATTGGCTGTATTGCAACAGCTGTTCAGCTTTATTGTACGTTAGATAAAGGTGATAAAGTGAATGTCGGAGAATTGATTGTGACAATCATTATTAGTGCTTGTTCTTGGATTTCATTTTTATTGTTTTTAGTTATAATGTATTGTGACAAGGTAGTTTTTACAAAGAAATAAAGTTATGAAAGTAAATGAAGTAAGAAAAAAGGTGCTATTTGCAGACCTTGACGGTACATTGATAGATACAATATCAGGCAATACATTCCCTAAAGGTATCTGGGATATGCAATTCAAATGGGATGTTATTGATGCTATAAAAGATTATGGATTCAAGTGTCTTATTATAATAACAAATCAAGGTGGTATTGAGAAAGGCTTTGTTGATGAGAAACATTTTGTAAAAGGCAAGATGAATTACATTACGAGGGCTCTTGAAGAATATCTTGAAATACCTGTAGAGTACCAATATTGTATCTCTAATGATAAAGAATGTGAGTATCGAAAGCCAAACACAGGTATGCTAAAAACTGCCTGTTGGAAGTTTGTTGCTAATCGTTGGAACATGGTTATAGACAAAGATGAAATGCTCATGATAGGTGATGCAAGTGGTAAAGATGGACAATTTTCTGATTCTGATAAGAAAACCGCTGAAAACTATGGTATAGACTACATGGATATTGATGATTTTGTTCAATTAAAAAGATAATAACGGTATGACAGATAGGAATATTAGTATATGGAAAGTGGAGGAGTTTCTTATTGACAATCTCAAAGAACTTCCTATGGGCAATGGAAAATATAAGCTGAAGGCAGAGTGTTCGTTACAAGAGTTTTTGGATAAGCTTGAAAAATATGTGAAAGGAGAGTAAGGTGTGAAAGAAGTATTTTTGACAAAAGGCTGTCCAAAGTGGATGCCTTTCCATCTAATTTTCTTTAAAAACGCAGAATGGTTAATTCTTCCATGTATAGCTTATATGCATAAAAATAAAGCACAACATCGTGGAAGTGAAATAACATTTGGTTTTCTTCGTTGGAGGATGAGTATTTATTTTCATAATGGTAATTAAAATTATGGCACAGTATATAGACAAATCCGCTTTAGTAGAATTACGTCAAAAGGTTCAGGATGCCCTTTTAAAGTCAGCTATTGATTATTATGAAGCAGAAGAGCTTGTTGTGAAATGTCTGTTCCTAAACAATGGAAAGATGATAGAAAGAAAGCATACGATGAATTTATATGGAGATGCCAAGACTATCAGATTGTTAATGAATCAGACAATATTGATTTAGAAGATTTAAATTATGATTATTTATGAAACTGATAGACAAATCCGCTTTAGTAGCGGAGATAAAAAGACAATTATCTGCAATAGATGACTGTCCTAAGCTAACTAATACTCAGATTGCTGTGTTAGAAGGCGATAAAGTTGTATTAACAAAATTACTTTCTTTCATCGACACCCTTGAAGTGAAAGATCCTTACGAACAGACTGTTCAATATGATTCTATTAAAGCAGGTATTCAAGCATATGCAGAAACATATTCTTTTAATATTGAAAGTTTGTTGTTTAATCAACTTACGAAAGAACAACAAGCGTTGTGGAGAAAGGAAATAGAACAAGCTGTCGTTAGTGGTGGCGAAGTTGGTTATGAACTTGCAAAAGACTCTCGATATAAAGAAAATGTTGAAGTAAAAGGGATGGACTTAGAGGAAGAAATAGACAATATTTGGAATCCTCGTTTTAATCTTGGATGGGATGAAAAATCTTTGTTATCAATGAATCATGAAGGATTTACAACCGTTGCCAAACATTTCTTTGAACTTGGTCTTAAAGCACAGAAAGGAGAATAAGTATGGCAGAAGTATTTATAATAGAGAAAATGATAGTACTTGGGGTTTGGGAAATATTATCAAATGTTGCATATAAAAATGAAGGAACAGCCCTTGACAAGTGCGAGTCAATTATAAAATATATGCAAAAGACTGATAAAAATTTTGCTGCAAGAGTTACTAAGTTATTAATCAATATGGATTAAAATTATGACAAACAAAGAGAAACTTGAAAAGTTGAAGAAATTGGCAGATGCAATGTATTATGCTGCCTTCAATCTGACCACAGACACAAGTCTGTTGAGAAAGGCAATGAATGAATATCATCAGTTTATTGTCCATGAGTATCACAAAGAAGAGCCTGTAAGCGAGGACTTGGAGAAGATTGTAGAAGAAATAGTAGAGCCAACCATTCTCAATGCCTATGGCACTAAGGAGCTTGCAAGAAGACTGCGCAACACAATATGTGGTACATCTGTAAGCGAGGATTTGGAGGAATCAGCAGAAAAGGCAGCAGCTGATGCATTCTTTGTATCACCACAATGGACAGCAGTAGGGAAAGAACTTTTCAAGGCTGGTGTTGAGTGGCAGAAAGAAAAGGATTCAATTTTACCAATATACTTGGACGAATATATCAATGAATTGTCCAAGCAATTCCCAGAAGTGTCGTTTGCCAAGCTAAGCAGGATTGCTGTAAGGGTGGCTAAATGGCTGAAAGAGCAGATGATGGCAAAGGCTATTGATGCACAATGTTTTGGATTCCAAGGTGATGCATTGTTTTCTTTCAGATTACCAGCAGATAACTATCTTGTAGGCTCAAAAGTAAAAGTAATTGTTATTAAAGAAGATTGAGCTATGAGTAAAGCAGAGAAATTTATACAGGACTACACAAGAAATTGTAGCAACCTTGCACACTTTGAAGATGCGAAAGGCAACGTCTGGGAAGAAAACACTCCTTGGCTCACTCCAGACCAAGCAAGAAGGGCTGTGGAAATTGCCAGGAAAGAAATGATAGAAAAGTTTTGTAGTTTATTAAACAAAATGATATGGGAAATAACTTATGAGGATTTAAATGGTAATTCGGTTTGTAATTATGATAAAGTGAAATTTATTAACGATTTAAAACAAGCAATGAAAGATGAGTAAACAAGAATGGATTGATGTTCTAAATTCAGCCTATGATAAGGCTCAAAAAGATTATAATTGTGTATTACGCAGAACACCAGAAGAGTATATGGCTCGGCTTTGTATGAGTATATTTGATTATTTAAGTAGTGCAATTAAAGAAAGCAATGAAAGATGAGTAGGACAGAAGAATTAGCAAAGAAATACTGTGAAGGCTCTTCTTTTGAAGATGCATGTATGGAAAAGCCTGCATACATAGCAGGCTACAATCAAGCAGAGAAAGACCTTCATAAGTCTATTTATAAAGCAGGATTTTTGGATGGTTTTGAAGATGCTATAGAAGAGCAATATGAAAAAGGGTATGAGCAAGCAAAGAAAGACTTAAAAAGTGCTTTAGTAGCGGAGATGGAGGAGCGTTATAATGAATGCCTTAAAAGGGCTAAAATTATTGACTCTGACTATTGGAATGCCAATGCTGATGCTTACCGTAATGTCTTGACTATTCTTAACGACACTCTTGAAGTGAAAGAGATTGAAAAAGAGCCTTATGTTACAAAGAAAGTAGGAAGCTATACGACAACAACAAAGATAATAAAGAAAGGAGAAAAAGTATGAATCTGAAAATCTGGAGTGTCAATAATATTCTTGTGTTAGCTGATACAGTAGAAGATGCCCGTGAGGCATATTTCAATTGGGAAAGATATTACGATTATAATTATGTACCATAATAAAAAAAGATATGAATTGGTTATATTTATCAACAGTCCTGCTTTTTATTGCAGGCGAACTTGCTTTAGTCTATGGATGCTCTGAAAGCAACAAGACGTTAAAAATCATAGGTACAGGTATCATTTTGTATTTCTGCATCATGGCTCTTACTTGGAAACCATTCCCTAAGGCAATTGATGTCTATCGTGGAAAGACGAGAATCGAAAAAATCTACAGAGACGGCAAGCCCGTTGACTCTGTGGTAGTGTGGAAAGAACATTTTAAATGTTATGATTAATTTTTTATTCGGAATATTAGTTGGATTATTAATTTCAGTTATTGTTGTATTAAAACAAATTTAATATGGTGTTAAAACGCTATCAATATTATTCTAAAGAAGGAATAATGTGGACTGAATGGTTTCCTTGGGAATCTACTATTAGAGACAAATGGCAGTTAAAAAACAAACTTTTAAATGAATATAAAACAATATGAAAGTTTATGCACAAGTAGTTGATACAAAATCAGGTATATCTCAATACGGTATGATAGAAGAACCAGTACAGAAAGGTTTTGAAGTAGCTAATGCACTTGAACATTTTGGTGTAAATATTCATACTGTAGAATGGGTATATGAACATTCTAAAAATAATTTTAGAGTAAAAACAGGAGAAGTAAAAAATACTACTAAAATTGTTAATGTAGTAGTAATGATATAGGTTGTGTCTGACCAACCTTCTGACTTAAGTTAATAAATACTTTAGAATATAATAAGGATTTGTACGACAATCCTTCTTAATAAAAAATTAAGTAAACCGATCGTTGGCTTTTTGCAGTTTTCGACAAGATTAAACGCAGAGTACTGCCTTCTCTGGTATAAGGTAAGGGTATTTAAACTGGAGACAACCTCCAGTTTGTTTTTAAAAACTTAATAATATGAAAATCAGAACATTAAAAAAGAAAAATCCATCTAAATTACAAAGAATATGGATTAAACATTTAGTAGAATGGATTAAATTAGAAACAGAATATAATTCTATTAAAAAATATTATATTAAATCTTGTAAGGAAAAGTTATGGATATAGATTTTGATAAATACAATTGTTTTATAGCAGAATGTTATGAAGCAGAAGATGAATTCTGGAAAGGAATTTATGAAGATTTAGAAGCTGATTATTGGATTGATTACATGAAAGAAAATAATTTTGAATAATTTTAAAAATAAATAATTTAATAATTAAAAGTAGATAATTAAAATTTTTAATATTAAAAAATTAAAATATATGAATAAATTAGTTTCAAAAAACCCAGTTTAGAGATTTAAATTAAATTTTATAGTAACTACGTTAAAAACTGGAGGCAATATTCCTAAATTAGAAACTGGTTGGTAGCCTATTAAATGGGAAAAGAATAAATAGTAGAAAGGAGCAGAAGACTTTGTTAATAAAACCATTGAAAGTATTGCTAAAGTAACAAAACCAATAGAAGAATCAACTAAGAAAGCTTCTAACAGAAATAAGAAGACAACAGCTTTACAATTATAGTTATGGAATAGTGGAGCTTTTAATGGAGTAATAGATAAAAGGACTGGTAAATAGGTTACTTATGAAAGAGCTGTTGATGGATTAATGGGTAGAATGACTCGTCAAGCCATGGAAAATAGTAAAAAGAAAAGAGAATCTATTTCTTTAAGTCCAAGAAAAGAAGTTACTCAGTCTCAACAATAGAATAACAAATCTAAATAGTTTATTAACCCTTATCCTGAAATTAGTGCTGCTCAGACTGCATATGAACAATTTGCTGGAAATAATTTTCCTAAAAGTGATGGAACTACCTATATAGGAAGATTTTTAAATAACTTATATCCTTATGGGTATTAGGATAATCCTGGAAAAGCAGATTTATATGGATTTATTTCTAAATTAGCTGGAGGATTTGTTGGAAAATCAGATAGGAAAAAATATTTAGATGAAATTATAGATTTAGATCTTAATGATCCAGAATAGTTAGAAAAAGCCTAGTCTTATAAAGATAAATTTGATAATTTTAAATACTCTGATATAAAATATATATAGCAATCAGCAAGACTTAGAGAAGACTTAAATAGATTATATGCTGGAATGCCTTAGAAATATAATAGTTTTATTATTAATCCCGATTATGAATCAGCAACAGCAAAATCTAAAGGAGTTCCTACCTATACGTTTGCCGATCCTGAACTAAGAAAACAATATCAAAAAGCTGGGTTAACTTTTAATAAAACTCACGATATAGGAGTTTATTCTACTTCTGATAATTAGAAATCTGTCTTTAATAGATTTAGTACTGTAAAATCTAATTAGGATGGTTCTGGAAAATATTTAGAAGAATGGGACTTTTTAGGAATACCTGGAGCTAATAAAGTGTATATAGGAGATACAATTCCTTCTAATGTTGGAAAAGGACAAGCATTTATTGAAAATCATGATAATACTCCAACAAATTTTATTGATTTTATAAAAAGTTTAATTAAAAATAGATAATTGTATGAAATTAATATTTGAATTTTTATGTGGATTATTGTATTTAATAGGATATCCATTTGGACTAACATATGAGGAAATTTCCATTTATATATGTATATATTTATGGCCATCTCTATGTACTATATCTACTATTCCAATTATTTTAATTTCTTTTAAAAAAATTTTAAATAAAAAAATAGTAGGAGTACCATGTTTAATATCAAGTATAATTTATTTCTTATATTATTGTTATTATACAAATTTAATAATATGCAGATATAATATATCTAATCCTAACTCTTTTACTAATTGTATGTTAGATTTGAAAGTATTAGCAGAATATTATGGAATTTCCTATGAAATGTTAAATATTTTAATCTATGTAATAGGTTTTATATTAATAATTACTTTTAATATTGTGGTTTATAAATTAATTAAAAAATATTTATAATTGTGGATATATTTATAAAGAAATAAAATGAAAAAATTATTAACTTTATTTTTATTTGGATTCTTAACTATATCTTGTGGAAATGATATAGAAACATTGACACAACAAGAAGTTAAAGAGATAGAATATAAACAAGCATTTGAAAAAGTGTTTGGTAAAATAGATAAAAATCAGACTTGGGGATTTAAACAAAATATCACTCGTTCTGCACAACCTAATTCTAATCAATGGGGAACTAATGATTGGGATGGTAGATACTTAAATTATCCAAGACCTGTGGATATTACTCCTGAAGAGAGAGCTGTAGTATTGGCAGTATTTAATGAGAAAGGAAAAGAGAATTATATTGATTTAGTTCAATTAACTAATTTCTTTGTTCAACAAGTTTATTGTGGTCCTAATGGAACTAAAATGAATCAATTAGCTTGTGCTGATCCTAATGGACATGATGAAACAATTTATCCTGCTTGGAATAATTGGCAACCAACTGTTATAACCTCTTATGATGATGAAGTAAATAATTTTAATGGAGGCAAATATAATGGTAATTCTGAACAAGGTTGTATGTTAATGTTCAATTCTTCTACATCTGAATGGAGCTTTAAGACTTCTCAAAGTGCTGGTGAGCGTATTTATGGACACTGGAGAATGGAGAAAATTAATGGAAATTATTATGTAGGACTTGATCATGAAGCTTGGAGACAAGCACCAGCTAATGCAAATGAAGAAGATAAAAGAGATTTCATTTATAATGACTGGATTATAAAGATTGTTCCTGGTAATGGTGATATTCCTGATAGAGTAAAAGAAGAAGGTTTAATCATTTGTGAAGATCTTGGTAATATAGGAGACTTTGATTTTAATGATGTAGTTTTCTATGCTAAGATTTATGAAAGTGGTAAAACAGAAATTACTCTTTATGCAGCTGGTGGACAATTAGATATTTCAGTAGCAGGAGTTGATATTGGCCCAGTAATGGGTAAAATGGTTAATACAGGATTAAAATCTGTTCCATCTTATTTCTTTGTTGCAGAAAATACTTATAATTCATTAATTGATATTCCAGTTATAGTTTCAAGAATTGACGAAGCAGGAAACGTTACATCATATGAATTAACTGCAATAATGGGTGAAGCTCCACAAAAGATTTGTGTACCACTTGGATTTAAATGGTGTAAAGAATATAAATCTTTATCTGATGCATATCCAGGATTTAAAGATTGGACAACTGGATCAGCAAGTACTTGGACTGGAAATTATGATGAAGATTTAGTAATGAATTAAGAAATTTTAACTTTTATTTTTTCAGTTTTATAAATATATTAATAATCCTTTTCAGGTAAGGTTAAGCAGAACCTGCGAGTTGAATATTTCAGAAGCACCTATTGCTTTAGTATAGGTAAACCTTCTCTTTACGTTACATTTATTTGGGGAGAAAATCTGCAAAGCTAGGTAGAGGAAGTCCTAGCATTCGGGATATAGGTCAAATGGTTAAGATGTCTGCCTGTCACGCAGTACGGAGCGAGTTCAACTCTCGTATATCCCGCTTAAATACTGACATAGCTTAGTAGGTTAAAGCACTTGACTGATAATCAAGAGAGTCCTGGTTCAACTCCAGGTGTCAGTACTAAGGATCTCTAGCTCAAGTGGTTAGAGCACCTGACTCATAATCAGGCGGTTATCGGTTCAAGTCCGGTGGGATCCACTAAAATCACAACAAACATTATCGAGAGTATAGTTTTCTAGGTGCTTGAAGGTAGTTGCTGGACAACGCAAAAGGTAAATTCTCCCTGAGGGTAGATAAATGTAAGTACGTACTTGTTGTGATTATCTTCCAGTGGTATGAATGGTTAGTCCTCAGTCTGCAAAACTGTTGAATATCGGTTCGAATCCGATCTGGAAGTCTATAATCCTAAACACTTAGCAGTTGTGTAGAGAATACACTATAAAGAGTGCTCAACTATGGCATCTATAGACCATTAAACTGCTCATGGGATATGTTGAGAGGATTATTTTAATAGGGGTGTAACCGGTAATTGGTATCCGCCCGCATTTGGGATGCGGAAGCTTCGGCCTATGTGCGTTCGAGTCGCATTACCCCTACTATAGTAGATAGTTCTTTTTTAATTTAATTAATGTAAAATGAAAAAAAGTTTTATTTTAACCTTTTTAATGGGATTAGTATTGTCTTTTGCATCATGTACAGGATGTAGTAATGGAGATAATACTGGAAAAGATTCAGCTTTAATTGATACTATTAATATCAAAGAAGCAATAGATGTTGAACATGCCATTGCAACAGATAGACAAGCAATGTATTTAAAGTTCAAAGATGACTATCGTTGGTATGAAACCGATATTCTTTTACCAGAATTTCTTAACTCTGAAAATGTAACTAGTGATCCAGTAATGGTTGTTAACATTTTCCAAAGTATTGTTCAAAAGGGAAATGGTTTTGATACTTGGGTATGGAAATTTCAACATTTCCCCGATGGAACTGTTTTAAAAGACTCTGTACAAGGTTTCTGGATTGAAAATAATCCTTTAAATGAAGAAGTTATCAAGCTTAAATATATTGAAGCATTTGATAAAATTATGCAAACTAATTCTCCAAAACCTCAATCTAAACATGTAACATTAAGAAATCCTATTGGTCCTATTGCAATTAATACACAATGGATTTTCGGTAATGTACGTGAGCAGTTATGGTGCGATGCAGTAACAGGTGATGTTAAGAATTCTAATCCTGCATTTCCTCAAGAAAAAGGATTTAAAATGCCACTTGGTGAGTGGCCTTGAATACATTGTTATTCACAGTCTGTTAAAATATTTTAGTTATGGAGCTACGAGTTAGCTCCTTTTATTCCTCCTTAGTTCAGTTGGTAGAACACCACCCTTGTAATGTGGATGTCGTCGGATCGTACCCGGCAGGAGGATCCACTTGGCTTATATATAGTTGCAAATATATATAAGACGTAAGGCTAGATGCTTTGTCCATCTAGGGTAATCGTAAGTACACAATCCTGTACGACAGAAGATTGTCCGAAGTTCAGTATGGTTCTTAACAACTTGAGGAATTTAAAATACGAGCTGTCGTGAAACCGAAAAAGGGTTTATAGTAGGTATAAGAATAAGAATCAGAAACCCTAAACCAATCATACTTCTCTTGAAACACCTGAACGTAAGTTCCTGCGGCAGAGTGATAAAACAACTAGAAGCGACTTGTGTGTATATTTAATATACTATTAAATAAGGAACTAAAGCAAGTTTATTTGATGGTGACAGACCATTGGATAATCCCATAGGAGTGCTGTTAATCTTATTCTATGTTACTAATCAACAGGTGAAGAAGCTGTAGATGAAATGCTTACCATTGTGCAGTTTAAACAATGGAAATGGGTTCGTGACCGGAGATGGCAACGGGGAGCACTGTAAATGCTTTGTATCGCACACGGGGAGTTCGAGTCTCTCAGGACCCACTAAAATTTATTATATTATGTTTATAACAAGAGATTACAATGGAACTTTATGGCTTCATATGAGTAAGCCTTTTAGAAACGGTTGGACTTGGCAATCTAAAAAATACATTCAATTAGATGAAAAGTTATTTCCAGAAGTAAAATGGGAAGAAAATCCTATTAAAGTAGAATTTAAGAAAATTTAAAAATATGATTCTATGGACTCCTAGTCTATAGTGGGAGTATAAACAACTATGGGTAGCTTTTAAGAGAGATAGAGTTTCAGATGAAGCAAACTCACCTTAGGATTGACGAATCCTAGATATAGGACTATGGTGGAACTGGTAGACACGTATATTAGATAATTATTTAGAAAATTAAAATGAAAATGTAATATGAGGAGAACGGATATTCTTGAAAAAGAATAGGAAATTAGACAATGGATTGAAGAACATCAATCAAATGCTGAAATAGCTAGAAGATTAAATTGTAAAGTAGATACTCTTAAATCTTATTATAAGAAAATGGGTATTGAATATGCTGGAAATCAAAGTGGCAAAGGAATAAAACACGATCCAAAAAGAAAATCCGCAAAAGAATTTGTATTATCTAATGCTAGCAATTCTGCAAAAAGAAAAAGATTAATTGAAGATGGAATAAAAGAAGCTAAATGTGAAAGATGTTAGAGAAGTGAATGGATGGGTCAACCTATTCCATTAGAATTACATCATATAGATTTTAACCATCATAATAATGATTTAAATAATCTTCAAATTCTTTGTTCTAATTGTCATATGCAGGTACATAATTATAATAATAATTACAAAGAATAAGTGGAGCTGTGGCGCAATTGGTTGAGACGCACCACACTTAGGATGTGGAAGCCGAAAGGTTTGTGGGGGTTCGAATCCCTTCAGCTCTACTGAAATATAAATGAGGGTTCGAGTCCCTCTAGTCCTACGATCGTGATAAGTGAAATCCGGATCATATTTGAATCCGTCAGTAGACTTATGTGGATAAAGGCCGCTATTGAAATAGTATAGCATAATTGATAATTTATCAATCGGACGGCCACAGAGAGGTGAGGCCTAGTCCTCTCATTTGCGGTATTGGTGTAGTTGAAGGCGCATATCGGACTTCCACTCCGAAGGCATGCACGGGTTTGATTCCCGTATACCGCTCTAATATATTAATATAAATGCAGTGTAGGTGTTAAAGGTTGCATAGGATCCTGCCACGATTCAGGAGCCAGTTCAAATCTGGTATACTGCTCTATTTCCTGTCGAAATGGCTGAGACATAAATAAATCGCCAGACTGATAGCCTTACAAGAGCAACAAGGCAGGTGTTTATAAGTGTTTTAACCTTACATTAGTAAAAGTAAACTTTTTGAAAAAATCTTTCTATTGGAAATGTAGAAAGATATGTTCCCATCGTCTCAACGGTCTAGGACTCCGGACTGTTAATCCGGCTATATAGGTTCGAATCCTATTGGGAACGCTTTTTATATGGTGTATTTCGGGTAGAGGTCGATCCCATCAGATTGTGGCTCTGATTCTGTAAATACAGACACATGCGTTCGAATCGCATAATACACCCTAAACTAAAACACAAAAATATTATTACTACATAACTTAAATGTTTGTAAAATATTACAACTTGATTTATATCATTGATTTATATCAAGAAGTGTTTATACACATTTGATTATTTTAAATTAATAATATATTTAAGTTGAATTAGATAATTATTATAAACTTTAAATTTGTAGTAAAATTATGGTAAAAAAAGTAAAGAATTTATTAAAGAAAATTGGTAGAGCTTATATGAGAGGTGCTATGGAACTTTATGGTCCAGTTATCAATTGTAAGTTATCTCCAATTATTTAAAAGAAATTAGTTATTAATTAAAAAAGTAGATAGTTATGAGAAAAAATTATTGGAAAGAATGTTGTTTATTATTAATTGGTCTCATTTTAGGATGTTTATATCAAAAACATTTTGAATCTCTTCCAGTCAAAGAAACAACTATTGTTGAAAAGGATACTATAGTTATAAGAGATACTATATTCTCAACTATAGTTCCTCCGTTGAGTAAGGAATCTGTTTATTTAGAACTTAAAAAACAAAGGATTCCTCATGCTGAAATAGTGCTAGCACAAAGCAGACTTGAAACAGGTGGATATACTTCTAAATTATGTAAAACACATAATAATATATTTGGTTTAAAAAAAGGAAAAAAGTATAGAAAATATAATAATTATGCAGCTTGTATTAGTGATTATAAAAAATATATATCAAGCAAATACAAAGGAGGTGATTATTATAAATTCCTTAAAGAAATTGGATATGCAGAAGATCCAGCTTATATTAAAAAACTAAAGGATATGGTTTAAAATATGTCATATAAAGAAATAAAAGAAATTTGTAAAAAAGGAAAAACTGGTATAATTCCTGGATGGAAAGGTTATCTAAAATGGAATTATGCTAGTAATTAGTTATATTTCGTAAATGGTGATTATATAATGAGCTAGAACGAATTAGAAAAATAGATAAATAACAGAACTGATTTATTTTATATAATATGATTACTATAATATTAATTATGATTCTATTATTTCTATGTTCTCCTCATGTAGATTATTATAAAGATTATAGAAATAATAAACACATTTTAATTTGGTATAATTGGTTTAATAAAAGAAAATTTATTCATTATGAGTGGGCAGCCTAACAAGCTGCCTTTATTATTATTATGGTTTATTTAGATAAAAGAAAATGGATTTACTTAAGTATTAGAAATCCATTTAAAACAATGAAAAAATTAAAGGGAGTTTTTAAACCTTTAAAATGTTATTTTAGATGGAATACTAATAATGATTGGTTTCCTATGATCTGGTGTTCTAAACCAGCATATATACATATAATAAGTGTAGATGTTGGATGGAAAGACAAATTTGGTACTCCTAGATATGAATATCCTCCTGCAATTTGGATTCATATATTTAAATTAAATATGATTTGGTATTGGGAACTTCCAAATGAAAAATATATGGATGATTATTGGGAACAGGCTCTTTGGTATTTGTATTACTATAAAAATATTTCTCAAGGTAGATTAGATGCTCCTGATATTGAAAAAGCTAGAGAATCTTGGCCTTGGGAAGATATGAGAACAAAACAATCAAGTTGGGATGATAATTATTTAGTAAAATGAAATATATTAAATTAGATTGGCCGGAAATTCAGGATTATATGCATCATCCTGATTATCAAGAAGAATGTTTTTATGATGCATCTAGAAATGTGTGGTTTATTCCAGAAAACTGGGAACCAGAAAATTTAGGATTAGGTGGCAATATTGGAGATTTAGAAGATGCAACGGAATGAAAACTTTTCATATTTATACTGACGCTTCTTCTAAAGATACTTCAATGTTTCCTCAAGGAACTAAAAGAACTACTAAAGTTGGAGTTATTGTTGTTAATAGTAATATATTCGATATATATTACAGAAGAAAGGAAAAATTTATCGACAGCAATCAAGCAGAAAAACAAGCAATTCTTGAATCTGTAGAATATGTTAAATTTAGATATAAAGCTAAAAATATTATAGTATATACAGATGCTTTTACAGTTAAATTTAGTAGAAAAGAAAAAATATATCTCAATGATATAAAAATACTTTATATAAAAGGACATTGTTCAAATAGAAGCGGTCTTAAATATAAATTTAATTGTCTTGCTGATTGGATAAGTAGGAATGGAACTAATACTTGGAGAAAATATTATTATAGACATTTATTAAAATGACTTAGAATGAAAACTTTTCATATTTATACTGATGCTTCTTTATTACCTTTAAAATTTTTTCATACTAAAGCTGCTGTAATAGTAGTAAATTCTCATATAACAGATGTTATTTATAAAGAAAGACAATGTAAAGAAATACAAATGTCTATAAATTATTATGAAAGAGCTACTATTATATGGGCTATTAAATATGTAAAAAGACATTATAAAACTGAAAATATTATTGTTTATTGTGATAATAAACGTGCCATTAATAAAGGATATAAAGACTATAATTTAAAATGGATTAAAGGACATAGTAAATATAGTAATTATAAATACAAATTTCAAAAACTTGCTGATTATGTTAGTAAACATGGAATTGATAATTGGAGATACTATTATTATAAATATATATTAAAATGATTAGTTATCAAATATTTACAGATGGTTCTTGTAGAGCCAATGGAAATGGAGGAATTGGAATAGTTTGGTTAAAAAATGAAAAAAAGATATTAGAATATTCTAAAGGATTTAAAAATGTAACTAATAATAAAATGGAATTAACTGCTATTTATATAGCACTTAAATCTATATCTAAACCTATTGATTCTTTAGAAATAATATCTGATTCTGAATATTCTATAGGAGTAATTACTAAACCTTGGAATCCAAAAAAGAATATTGAATTAATTGCTAAAATTAAAAAACAATTAGTTGAAACTCAAAAATTGGTTAAAAATCCAATTAAATGGACTCATACTAAAGGTCATTCCGATAATATATGGAATAATTATGTTGATAAACTTGCAACAAATGAAAGTAATATGATATTATGAATAAACTAGAACAAGAAGTACGAGAAAACATTGGAATTGAAAAAGAGTGTTTAAGGAAACTTAATATAGTAAGAAATGAATTGATTCCTTATTATACTGAAAATTGTACTTTAGGTGAATTAGAAGAACTTTTATGGAAACAATATCTTAAATATCATAGTTTAATACAAAAAGTATTTAAAAATGAATAAAGAACAACTTAAAAAAGGAGATTATCTCCAATCTGATACTGGACAATTTGCTTTTGTAGATAAAATTCTTCCTACTAAAGTAAGAGTTTGGATAAATAACCAAAAAGATTATATTCTCGATGAACAATTACATCATTGGTCTTATGCTAATCCAATTAAAGATAATCGTATAGTAAGTTCTAAAACATTTGCTATTAGATTTAAACAATTTTTAGATTGGATTCCTAAAAATTTTTATATGTCTGGACCTCATATACTTGAGGAATATGAATATATGAAAATGATAGCAGACCAATTACTTAAATATCAAATTCAAACTGTTTCTAATGAAGAAGAAATCAATTATTTAAAAAGACTTGATTTATTATGATTACTGGAAGTGAAATTTTAAAGGATTTACAAGCTATAAAAAAGAAAGCAGAATTTGTAGAAATTACTTATTCTAATAATAATATATGGCCAGAAGTAAATGCAAAACTTAATGATATTATTTCTTTATTAAAAAACGATATGAAAATATTTGGATATGAGTAAAAATGATTATATAGAGATTTTTAATTGCATGATTAGGGGAACACCTGTTTCTTTTACAGAAAAGTTGCTTCCAATGTATGCTGAATATTTAACAGAAAATAACATTGAAAATTCTGAAAAGTTAATAAATTTAGTTGTACAAAATCCACAATTAATTCAACAAAGTATTCCGAAAATTGTTGAATATTATTGTAGAAAATATACAATACTTAGACTTCAGGAAAAACCAAATTTAAATAGTATTAATTTTAATAATTTTAAAACAATTTTATATTATGAATGATGATGTAAGGTTTCCAATTGAAACAACCTTTAATGGTAATGAGATTACTAAAACTTGTGTAGAAGATGTTTATAAGATTGTAAACAGAATTCAAGATGCTATGGATAAGGCACATAACAAATCTATAGATGTTATTGATACTTTATCTCATGAAGAATATGGTGAAAATACATCCGTTGTATTTGGAAAAGGTGTTTCTAAACCATGTTTAACAGATGCTTTTGATGAAGAAATAGGCAATAATATTGCATTTATGAAAATGAAATTAAATGCAAATATTAAGAAAAGAAATTTCTTAGTAAGAATTTTTAATAATTATGTAAAATTATTAAGTCAAATAAATTCTGAAATATATAAAGTTGAAGATCTTATTGAACTAGATTTGTGTGGAATTAGACGACATAATAATGAATATTTAAATAATAATTATATTAATGAAGAACTAAAAAAGTCTAGTATCGAAAGAGAAATTTTTAGAAATAATAAACTTCAAGAGAAATTTGATAAAATATATGAAATATAAAAATAGACTTAAAACATTAGAAGCAAGAATAAAAAATTGGGAATTGAGTGGAGGTCAAAATAAAGAAAGTGGACATCTTCACACTAAACCAGGAAGTCAAAAGAAATGAACAGAAAAAGATTATTTAAAAAACTAAACAAATTATGTTTAGAATTACAAGATAAATACAATATAAACTGCGGTGGATGTTGTTATATATCAGCATGTATAGCTGAACAATTGGAATTATATAATATTCCATTTGAATTAGTTCATTATGATATTGGTTGTTGTCATTATTGTATAAAAGTAAGTGATAGATATATAAATAGAGATGATCATTTTAAAAATGAAATCGTTTCTATATATAGTTATTCTTCTGACGAAATATATTCTATTTATTACAACAAAAATTGGAATATTACTTATGACACAAGTAATAATGAATTAATTAGAAAAATTATTATAAATTTATTTGAAAATGAAAATTGTAGAACCTGATTTTATCATGGAATTATCTGATCCAGATAGTGAAAGGTATGATTTAACTTTTATGAAAAAAGTTAAAAAAAGAGATACAGGAAAATATGAGATAGAACCAGGAAATACATTATATGGATTAACTCTTTCACATTGTCTTAATAGAATAGTTCATCATAGAACTGCTAAAAAGTATGAAGAGGATAATATAACTTTAAAACAATTTCTTAGAGAATTTCAAATCCAATATAAAGAAATAATTAAACTTTGTAGAGAGAGTCTTCCAGAAAAATTTGATACAGGAGAATGAAAAAGAATTGGAGTATAATTTTATTAGTAATTGGACTAGTATTATGTATTGGATTTTATGTTAAATACGCTAACTTTAATAAACCTTCTGATAATGAAGAATTATTTAAAAAAATATCAGAACTTGAATTAAAGATTGATTCTATGAGTATTCAAAAAGATAGTATTATAAGAGTTATTGACTCTACTCATGTTAAAATAATAACAAATGAAAAACATTATCAAGAAAGGGTTACTACTATTATTAATCAACCTCTATCTGCCGATTCCCAGTTTATCTCAGACTACATCGGCAGATACATTGAAAGCCATAAGTCTTATTTTCAATGAACATGAAAAATTAAGTATTGAAAACCCATTGTTAAAAGAACAAATCTTATCTTTAGAAGAACTTAACAAACTATATTTTAAATCAGATTCAATTCAAAAGATTGAAATAAATATGTTCAAAGACAAAGTTATTTCTGATGAAAAAGAAATTAAAAAATTGAAATCTGATAAAAAGAAAATTATTATAGGATCCTCTATAGGAGGAACTTTATTATTTATTTTAGGATTAATTATATGATGTACAATATTTATTTTGGAACTATAGGAAAAACTTTAGGAACTAAGTATCGTTTTACTAAAAATTGTAATGAACAAGAAGCGTTAAAAATTGCTAAAGATGGAGTAACTTCTCTTTATTATCAAAATGAAGGGAAATATGGAATACCTTCATTTAATATTATAAATGAAGAATCCAAAATTACTGGAATACCTATAGAAGAATTATATAATGAACATATAGAAGATATATGTAGATGGTATGTAATTCCTACAGAATTAGATACTATTCCTACGAATAAATTACATTGGAATGACTACCATAACAATTCATTGCAAACTTCTCGTTAGAGAAGATGATACAATGGGTTATAAGGTATTAGTATTTAAAAATTTAGATAATGCTCCATTTGGTCAAAATTATTGTATGGTTACAGTATGGCCAAATTGGGAATCTTATATTCCAGAAACTGGTGATATAGGATATTTAACTTATGATTCCGTTATAGGTGGAATAGATACATATTATGATAGAATGTCTGATTCTATTATGAAATATAATTTTACTAATTTAATTTTTAATAAATTTGTAAAGGAAAGAGATAATTCTAAAAAAGATATTATAATATGAAAGATTTAAATGAATAACGTATTAGGAGATGCCTTACAGAAGGCTATGGATGCTAAAAAGAATGATTTTTCATCTTTTATTTGGAAAGGTGAAAAAAGAAAAGAAGGAGATAAATACATACAAGATTCTGTTAGAATAGTTGATATGACTCCAGAACAATTAAAAAAGTGTCATGAACATTGTGAAAAGATGTTACATAATGACGATCCTAAAAATTTAGGAAGATATAATGTTTTGGATGAAGTAACTGATCAAATTAATAAATGTAATGTTGAACTCTTATTAAGATATTTTGAAAATAGCTATTTAAAAGATAATCGAGAAGATATTCGTAGAAAATCATTATGGATTAGTCTTAGAAAATTTGTAGCTAATAATCCAGAGGTTCAGGATTGGAAATTAATTCCATTTACAGAAATTTGTTCTAATCTTCCATCTGAATTTCATGATATTAATATTCATGATGCAATGGATGGTTGTATTGATTATTTAGGTGCTTTTAACAAGCAACATCTTACTATGACATTTATCACAAAAATGGGTTTATGGTTTACAAAGGCTGAAGAAAATGAGTTAAAAGGTAATTCTAATGCTGAAAGATTAAAAATTGCTAAAGAAAAACTTCATCTTCCGGAAAAGTTAAATCTTAAGTTTAGTGAAAAAGGATTGTCATATCATGAAATGAGAGCTATTCTCATACTTCCTAAGAAACAAAAGTATTCTGATATGACTACTGAACAACTTGCTACGTTAAGAAATAAAGTACTTCTTAGATTCCAAAGAGAAGTCGATGGACATATTTATAATTGGAAGAAACTTTTAAAACAAATTGAAATAGTAGCAAAAAGTAAAGGAATTAATTTAAATGACTAGAACTGAACGACAACAAGAAGCTATTAAAAAATGGATAGCAAATAAGGGTAAAGGCAGTTGGGAATTTCCAACTGCTTTCGGTAAAACATTTACAGCTATAACAGCTATTAAAGCTGTTCGAAAAAAATATCCTAATTTAAGAGTTCTTGTTGTCGTTCCGACTATAACTCTTAAAGATCAATGGTATGAGGAATTAAATAAAAATGATTTATATTTTAATATAGAAGTTCAAGTTATAAATAGTGTAATTAAACACGAATGGTCATGTGATATGCTTATTATTGATGAAATTCATGTTTCCGGAGCAGATCAAATGTCACAAGTATTTGATAAGGTAAAATATAAACTTATTTTAGGTCTTACTGCTACTTTTGAAAGACTTGATGGAAAACATTATCTTATAGAAAAATATTGTCCTATTGTAGATACAGTATCTACTATAGAAGCAATAGCTAATGGATGGATTTCAGAGTTTAAAGAATATCAAGTACTTATAGAAGTTGATGATATTGAAGAGTATAAATCTTTACAAAGAGAATGGATGCAACATTTTGAATTTTTTCAATTTTCATTTGATATTGCTATGAGAATGGCAGGTCCAGAGGGTTGGAAAGCTAAATTAGCGTATCGCGATGAACTATATAAAGGAAATGATGAATCTAAAAAGAAAGAAATTCTTCAAGCTATAAATTATCATTCAGCTGGATTTATGAGAACTATGACAAAACGTAAAGCTTTTATTAATAATCATCCAAAGAAAATTGAAATAGCTAAAAAAATAATGGAAGCTCGTCCTGATTCTAAAATTATAACATTTAGCAATAATGTTAAAATGGCAGAAGCATTAGAAAACGGAGAATACGTTTATACTGGAAAAACCAGTAAAAAGAGAGCCTCTGATATGATTGAAAAATATCTTTCTGGACAAATAAATCATCTTCATTCGTGTAAAAGACTAATTGAAGGATTTAATGATCCAAATACGAGTATAGCAATTATTCTTGGAATGGATAGTAGTGAGCGTAGAGCAGTACAAACAAGAGGTAGAGTAATTCGTAAAACTTCTACTAATAAACAAGCTGAAATATTTAATATTGTAATATGTCATAGTCAAGAAGAAAAATGGTTCAAAGATTCTCATAAAAACGTTAAATATATTACCATTGATGAAAAAGGATTAGAACAAGTTTTAAATGGCGAACAACCAGATTTATATAAGCCTAAGTTAGGTGAATTAATGTTTCGTTTTTAAATATGAATACAAATAAAATGTTAGAATTATTAATTCTAGCTAAAGTACTTAACGATTATAATGATGATAGTATTTATGCAGATCATTTAGACAAAAATTATGATATGCAGAAATTAGGAGATAGATATTATGAACTCGGAAAAGAGTTTTTAAACGAATATGCATTGAATAAAACAGAGAAATCTGAGGAAAATCTTTAGCAGCTAATATTTATTAGTATGCTGTGAAATACTTAAATCATAACCTTGATAATGAATTAATTTTAATGAGGGATTATAAATTAAATCCAACAGAATTATTTGTTATTAAGGTTATATTATTGGCACAAGATGGAGAATATATATATCTCCAACAATTTAATGAAATTTTAAATGGACAATTAAGATTATTATTAACAAATCTTCAATCTAAAGGAATCATTATTAAAGCATATAAAATTCCAAAGGAAGGTACTTTATTTATTCCAGAAGATGTTCAATTTAATCAGAATTTCTTAAAGAAATTTTATAGAAGTGCTTTTGAAATGGGAGAGGAATTGTTTTATACATATCCTCAATCCTGTACAGTTCAAGGACAAGTTTTTAATCTAAGAACAGTATCAAAGCATTTTGATTCTCTTGAACAAGCTTTTCAAAAATATGCTAAATCTATAAAGAATAATCCAGAAATTCATCAAGAGATAATAGACAATATCAAATGGGGAATTGAAAATGGATATAACTTTACAACTCTTGATAGATTTATAATTGATAGAGGTGGTGAAGCATTAAAAGCTTTTAGAAATGGAGATACAATTAATGTTAATCTTGAAGCAACACAATTAATATGAATGTAAATAAATTAATAGAAACTCTTGTTGAATTAAAAGAAAAAGGTTATGGTGAATATGATGTTTTTCTTCCTGACGAAGATGTTGATGGATATTATTCATCATTAGTATCAATAGGTAGTTTTCCAGAAAATAAATGTTTATATCGTGAGGATCCAGATTTTAGACATTATGCGGATGTATATGAAGGACAGAAATTTTATAAAAATTGCTTGTTAGATACATCAAAAGTTAAAGGAATTATATTAACTAATTAAAACAGCTCAATTGATATAACAATGAAATTAAGTGATATAGAAGAGGCATTTAAAACTTTAAAATATAAATCACCTATTATATCAGTTGATGATAATTATGTTACTATTCAAGTGGATACTGGATGGTTAATTATAAGTAAAGATAAATATGAAAAAGTATTTAGTAAGATTCACTGATAGATTTTATGAATTAGGTCAATATTGTTATCTCAAAGAAATAGTAGAATTATATTATCCTATAGGTAAAATAATATTAGAATATGACTATAACTGAATCTCTGTTACAAGAAATTGATATTGGTAGAGAAGGTAGAGCACAAGGTTATTCTATGGGTTTACCTAAGATAGAATCTATTGTTGATGGAGTCACTAAAAGAACTATGACTGTTCTTGCTAGTGGTACTGGTCAAGGTAAATCTAGTTATATTCTATATGCATATGTATATCGCCCGTTAATGGAACATCTTGATGATAATAATTTCTATGTATCTTATTTTTCATTAGAGATGCCAGCTACTGTAGTATTTGGAAAATTACTTTCTACTTATATATTTGAAACCTATGGAAAAGAATTATCTATTAAAGAAATATTATCTAGAAAAAAAGGATATATTCTTAATGATGAAAACTATAAAATAGTGAAAGATTCTTTAAGTTGGTTAAATAAAATGGAAAGTAAAATTCATATCTATGATAAATCTTTAAATGCTGATAAACTTTATGCAATTTTAATGCAAAAATTAGAAAAGTTTGGAACTTTTGAAGAAAACGATAATAGAAAAGTTTATATTCCAGATAATCCTGATCTTTTATATGAAATAGTTATTGATCACGTTGGATTACTTCGTCCTTCTAATGGACGTAATAAGAAAGGAGAAATTGATACAACTGTTTCATATCTAGTTACACTTAGAAATATGTGTAACATATCTCCTACCTTAATTCAACAAATTAATAGAGAACAAAGTAATATTGAAAGATTTAAAGCAGGAAGAACTGGTATTCAACTTTCTGATTTAAAAGAAACCGGAGATACTACTGATGCTGCAGAGGTTGTTATTGCATTATATGGTCCAAATAGGGATAAACTTAATACATATAGAGGATATGATATTAAGAAATTAGGTGATCATATTAGAATGGTTCAAATATTAAAGACTAGATTTGGAGAAGCTGATAAAGAAATAGCTGTAAACTATCATGGTGGAATTAATATTTGGACCGAACTACCATTACCTACTGATATTTATGACTATGATAAATATACAACACCAGATTATTTATTAAAAAATGAAAAAGATGAAACAGAAATAAAAGAAGATAATAATGAAAAACAACAATTTAAATTAATTATTTAAGTATGGCTTGTGAAACTCTGTGTATTTACGGAGAAAGTGGTACTGGAAAAAGTACTAGTTTAAGAAACATGAATCCCGAAACTACTTTTATTATTAGTACTACTGGTGAATAAGGTTTGCCAGTATTCGGTTAATTGCTGGAACACCCTTAGAGATTCTTAAACCACAAAATAGAAGGTAACTTCAAGTTTGACGGTCTAAAAATTAAGAATATTGGGCAATCAGCAGCGAAGCTTCCTATTATAGTGTAATTAGGAAGAACGTTCAACGACTATCCGCGTTGTTGCGGAGTACAAATAAAAATTTACCACTTTTATTTGGAAATGCCGAATTTGATTGTATATTAGTAAAAATTAAAATTTTATTAATATATGAAAAAATACAAAATTTACAAATTGGTTGATCCTAGATATTAGGATGAAGAAGACCCTAAAAGGGTAAGATATATTGGGTGGACAAATAAAAAGTTATATGATAGATTAGGAAATCATATGACAGAAGCTAGACATGATATTACCCAACAACATACACATAAAAATAGATGGATAAATAGTCTTTTAAAATTAAATTTAAAACCAGAAATACAATTAGTTGATGAAACAGACGATCCAAATGAAATAAAATTAATGGAAATTAAATACATTAAACAATTTAAGGATGGAGGATTTCTATTAACTAATGCTACTTTAGGAGGAGATGGAATGTTAGGAAGAGTTGTTCCTGATGAACAAAAAGCTTTATTTGAAAAAGCTATTGATGTTTATTCTAAAACTGGAGAATTTTTAGGTACAGTAAAATCTCAAAAAGAATGTGAAAAGTAGTTTGGAGTTGATTCAGCTAAAGTATCCATGGTTTGTAATGGAAAAAGAAAATCTACTAGAAATTTAGTATTCAGATTTAAAGGAGATTCTTTTGATAAATATGAAACTAAATCAATGAGAGGGAAAAATCAAAAAAATAAAATTCCTATATATAAAGTAGATATAAATGATAATATATTAGAAGAATATTCATCTATTGCAGAATGCGCAGAAAAAGAAAATATAAATAAATCTACCTTAGAATCTTATTTAAGACAAACTAAATATGATTCTAGAGGAAAACGCAGAATTTGTAAAGGACAGTATTTTATCAAAAAGATATAGTCTAATCCTACATGAAAATGTAGGGTATATCATAACTCTGGTAAAGTTTATAAAAAATGATATACAAAAAAATGAAACCTCTACCTTTTAGAGCTTGGCGTAAGAAGTATATTCCTCTAGTGATTGAAAAAGATGAAAAAGGTAAAACCAAATCTATTACAGGAAACTATTATATTAGTTCTAATTGGGAATCTATTTTAAAGATATTAAAAGTTATTAACAAATTAATGCCTCATATTAAGACTGTTGTTCTTGATGATATGCAGTATATATTGAGTTATGAGTTTGTTGATAGAGCCACTGAAGTTGGTTATACCAAATTTAGTGAGTTAGCTCAACATCTTATGGAAATCTTAAGATATTCTGAGCAAATGAGGGAAGACTGTACTATGTGTTTCTTAACTCATAGTGAAAATGTTGGAACCGAAATTGATCCTAAGTATGTTATTAAAACTGTTGGCAAGTTATTAGCAGAGAAGGTAACATTAGAAGGATTATTTACTTATATTTTCTGTACGAAAGTAGAAGAAGGAGATGATGGCAAGATGCAATATAAACTTGTTACTAATAATGATGGAAAATGTCTTGCTAAAACTCCAATGGGTATGTTTGAAGAATTAGAGATTGATAATGACTTAAATGAGATACTTAAAGTAATTAAAGAATATAATGAAGAATAATCATGGCTTGGAATATTAATTCTGCAAAACTTATTGTTGAAATTGTTGATGATTCAACAGGAGAATTGATTACAAGAGAGGCTACTCTTGGAGATTTTAAAGAAGTAACTAAGAAAGCTACTACAACTCGTACAAAGAAATCTAAGGATGATGGTGAAACTGAACCTTTAATTCATCTTCTTGAAGGAAAATGGCAACTTAATAATAAAGCAATTGAATTAACTGGATTTGAGCCAGAAATGAAATTAGATATTAAGTTTGAAAAGAAAGGTAAGGTAACAACTCCTATACTTTGTGAAGATGAGAAAGCTGGAAATAGGCTTACTAAAACATATACAGTAAGTTGTAGAGGTAGTAAACATGATAACCTTTCTGAATATGGAAATACATTTAATGTAATTCCTTATGAAGGTAAAGAAGGTTATTTCAAATTAATCGGTAATGCTCCTAAACCTGAAGATGATATTATTGATGTTCCTGAAGAAATAACTAATCCAGAAGAATTTGATGTTAATGATAATTCTGGAGTTGATATTAGTGATTTTGAATTAGAACTTTAAAAATAAATATATTTAGTAGATAGTTTTATATTTTAATTAGATAATTTATATTTATTATGTAAAATATGAAATTATATGTTTAATTTTTCAAATCTTAGTGAACAAAACTTTACCAGTAATGCTGGTGCTTATCTTCGTCCTTATGACATTTATACTGTAAATCTTACAAAGATCGAAAAAACTGTTTTAAAGGGTTCAAAAGATCCTAATGCAGAATATCCTGTAGTAGCACTTGAATTTACAGGAACTGGAGATAATAAGGGTACTTTTAGTACTAATCTATTTATTCCTACTACAGACGATGATATGAAGCGTCCTACATTTAAGAATGCTGAACAACATGAATATGAAAGACCTTCTCGTTTTGAGAATTTTCAATTTACATTAATGCAAATTGTTCATGCTCTTAATCCTGCTGGTGAAGAAAAGATTAAGACTAATGCTTCTAAGATTAAAACCATTGACCAGTTTATTGATTTAATTATTAAAGCTCTTTCTGGAAAGAATAATGTTGAAACTAACTTAAAGTTAGTAGGACGTAATAATAATGGAACAGTTTATGCAGCTCTTCCTAATGCTTGTGGACTTAATAAGGCTGGAGAAATATTTCCTGTAAACTTTATTGGTAATAATTTATTCTTCACTAATTATGAACTTACACAACAGAAGAATTATCAGAATGCTAAACCTACTAACATGGATTCTGTTACTGACGATTTAGATACTAATAGTTCCAAAGAAGATTATAATCTTGATGATTTAGAACTTTAATAATTAATTATAGACTCTCATGGAATTTATATCGTTAAGACCAAAAATTACTAAAGACTTTATACTTTCCAAAGTGAATCAAGAGTCTATAATGCAACATTATACTGGATTGAACGTTAGCTCTAAAAAGCTAATGCTCAGTCCTTTTCGTGTAGATAATCATTTTACAGTTTCTTTTTATAAATCCAAATCTGATATATTATATCTTCATGATTTTGCTACTAATGAACATATTAACTGTTTTCAAGCAGTTATGAAAAAATTCGGATGTAATTACTATGAAGCATTAGATATAATAGCTAAAGATTTTGGATTAATAGAAGGAATAAATAATGCTAAAGAAAAACCACTAAATGTAGAATCTTTAAAAGAAACTGAATCCGCAAGAATACAAGTTCAAATAAAAAACTATTCTAATAAAGAGTTAGAATGGTGGAAACAGTTTGGAATATCTATTAGGACTTTAAAGAAATTTCATGTGTTTTCTATAGAACATGTATTTTTAAATGGAGAATTAAAATTCACATCTTCTGAACAATGTCCAATTTATGGATATTACTTTGGTAAAGATAAAAATTGCAAAGAGCTTTGGAAAATTTATTTTCCAACAAATAAAGAACATGGTATTAGGTTTTTAAATAATCTTCCGAATAAAAAATTACAGGGATATAAACAATTAAAAGATTCTGATGATATCTTAATTATTACAAAATCACAAAAAGATTGTATGTGTTTTTATGAATTTGATATTAACGCTGTGTCTCCTTCTAGTGAATCTACTTTTTGTTCAGAAAAACAAATTGAAGAATTCAAAAATAGGTTTAAACATATTATTGTAATGTATGATCAAGATAAAGCAGGAAAACATAATATGTATAAAATAAGATTAAAATATCCAGAATTAGATTATTTTGTAATTCCTAGTTATTTAAAAGCTAAAGATTTTAGTGATTTAGTGAAATTATATGGAAAAGAAAAAGTTAAAGAACTATTGAATGAATGTTTAAATTATTTTAAAAATAAATGGCGATGACAACAGAAGAATGGATTAAAAAAGCATAGTTAAAATTTCCTAATTTAGATTTTTCTAATACAATATATTCAGGAAAAATGAACAACATAACAGCATATTGTCCTATTCATGGTTAGTTTACAACTAAAGCTAATACTCTAATGAATAGTAAATACGGCTGTAGAGAGTGTGGAAAAGAACATCAAATACAAAATAAGAAATTATCTAATGAAGAAATTTTAAAAAGATTAGAAAATTCTTACGGAAATAAATATGATTACTCAAAAGTTAAATACACCGGAGCTAAAAATAAAATAACTCTAATATGTCCTAAACATGGAGAATTTCAAATTCGTCCAGATTGTATAGGAGATAAATGTATGAAATGTGAAGCTGAAGAGAGAAGTAAAAGATATATGCTTTCACAAAAATAGTTTGAATGTAAAGTTAAAGATTTATCTTCAAATATTATCATAAATTCTGAATATAGAGGATGTAACAATAATATAAAATGTAAATGTTCTATTTGCGGATATGAATGGGAAACTAAAGCAGCTCATTTAATTGAAGGAAGTAATTGTCCTAAATGTCATTTATATAAAGGAGAATAGAAAATTAGTAAATATTTAGATATTAATAATATTAAATATATTATTCAATATAAAATAGAAAAACCTTTTGAAAATAGAGAATTTATTTTAATAGATTTTTATTTACCTGACTATAATACATTTATTGAATATAATGGCAAACAACATTATGTTCCAGTTAAGTATTTTGGAGGAGAACTTCAATATAAAGATTAGATTTAGAGAGATAAAAATTTACGAAATTATTGTAAAGAAAATAATATAAATCTTCTAGAAATTCGTTATGATTAGAATATTGAAGAAAAACTTGATGAATACTTTAGTAAATAGGAGTAGAGAATATGAAAGAATATGTTAATGAATTTATGTCTAATTATAAATTTAAATAAAATATGGGATATTTAAACTGCAAAGATCCTTTTAAGGAATCTGCTGCAATTAGTAGAAAGATAGAAAATAAATTAAGTTGGTTTAGATTGATTGATAAGTTGTTTAATAGTTTAAATTTATAAATTATGAATAAACAAGAATATTTAGAATCATTAACTCAAGATGATTTATTTGTTATTATTAAATATGGATTAAGAGGTAATGCTCCTTCTGATGTAACAGTAGAAGATATTTACTATCTAATTCAATGTAATCCATTATGAAAGTTTATATAGCTAAAGATTGGACAGGTTCTAAGGTATTTGCAGAACCTCCTATACTTATGAAATGTGGAGGTATGCCAGATATATGGTCTGGTCATAAACTTCCATTTGATATTACAGGTTCTTTTGCAGAAGATGAAATTCCAAGAGGACAATATTTGGAAAGAAATATTTGGTGGTCAATAGTACATATGATAAAATAATATTATGAGGTAGAAAAATTTAAATACATCTGTAAAAGTAACTGATAAAGCAGGTAATTCATGGGTTTATGAATCAATAGAACAAGCAGCTGAAATGACAACTTTATCAGTTCAAGCTCTTAAAATAAGAGCTAATAAGAATACTATTCCAAAAGATGGAATAAAGGTTGAATGGATGGACGAACATACCAAAAGATCAATGAAGGCTTCACAAAGTAAACGTAAAGGAAATGGATACGAATTGAAGATTATACATGAATTAACTGATTTAGGATTTGAAGGACTTAAAAGTTCAAGAAGTGAATCAAAAAATCTTGATAATGCAAAGATCGATATAGCAGATACTTTAGGAGTATTAGATTGTTATATACAGTGTAAACGTACTAAAAATTCTCCTAATATAGAAACAATATCAGAAGCTTGCCCTTTAAAAGATAAACCTTTAGTTATTTTTTGGAATAAAGAAAGTGATAGGCAACAAAACAATGAATATGTTTACATGCCTAAAGAATATTTTTATAAATTATTAACAAAGTAATGAATAAATATTTATGGGCTGAATGTCCAGTAGACATATGGCCTCGAATTAAGACTGTTTCTGCAAAGTCTTATAATGATGCAGTAGAGAAATTAATAATGCAATATGGTAATGAATTAGATGATGATAAAATTCTTGATACTATTGAAGATTGGGAACAATTAAGAGATTATCTTAATGAAAATTATTCTATTGCACTTTCAGATTTAGAAATTTATGAAGAATTATAATTATGTTAGGTAGTCGATTAATATATATAAAAAGATTAGCTTCTTCTGTAAGAAATCTTAATGAAGAAGAAAAAGAAGTTTTCGAAAATCAATTAAAAGATTCTAAGTATATTGACAAACATTATTTTGGAATTAAAGAATGAAAAGAGAAACTTATGTAAAAAGATTGGTTACTTCTTATAAGAACCTTTCTAGAGAAGAAAAAGAAATATTTCGTTTAGATACTGGTTTAACTATTGAATCTAGTAAGACAGAGAATGATTAAACGACTTCGCATTGGCTCAGACATAGATCAAGTAATCTGTGACTGGGCCAATCCATTTTTTAAGAGATTTACTCCAAAAAACGATACAGATATAACAAGAATATGTAATCAAATTCTTGCTAGAGATAGAAATTTTTGGTTAAATCTTCCAGTAATAAGAAGATTTGAAGGATTTGAACCTGTACTTTATTGTACTAAAAGAAGTTGTTTAAAAACATATTCCAAAGAATGGATAGATAATAATGATTTTCCACATAAACCTGTATATCAAGTATTCTGTCAAACAGATAATAAAGCAAGATATATTAAGGGAAGATGTGATGTATTTATAGATGACAGTCCAATAAATTTTATTCAAATGAATAAAAGTGGAGTTCCTACACTATTAATGGATACACCATATAATCAAAATTTAGGACCAATGCTAAGAATATATACATTAAATTACAATGAAATAGAAGATGTATATAATTTGGCATTAGATATGAATATTTTTAAAGAATTCAAATTATATTATGACAATTAGTGGATTTTGGGGATTTGCTATAACAGCAGTTATTGTAGCAGGTTTTGTATATTATACATATATGAAATATAAGAAATAATTATGGAGTTAGATAATGAATTAATTAAGCAAATTAAAATAACTCCATTATTAGATACACTTAAATTAGAGGATATTGATGACGATACTTATTTTAAAGAATACAAAAAAGAATATATTTCAAATTCTCGTTTAGGTAAACTTGTTAAAGAAGGAGTTGAATCATTTTTTAAAAACGAATCTTCTCCATATAATCCAAGTTTTGAAACTGGTAGTCTTATTCATCAACAAGTACTTCAACCAGAATCATTTGAAGTAATAGAGGGAGTATTTAAACCTACAGCAAAAGCTGGATTAATGGCTGATGCACTTTATAAATCTGATGGAACTTTTCCAACTGATAATGAAATTAAAGCTCAGTCTTATATAATAGGATATTATAAAGATAAACTTACTTCTAATAGACTTAAAGAATTTAGAGACAAAGCAGAACCATATTGGAGAGATAGATTTTTATATGAAGAGAAAAATCCTAAGAGTGATAAAAAACGTATCTATACTGATGAAAGGAATTTTGAATTGCTCAGTAACTGTATTAGAACATTAGGTGAAAATAAAGATATTCAAAAATTACTTCATCCAACTGGAATTGTTGAAGAACCAATAATAGGAAATGAAAAAACTATTTTAATGGATATTCAAATGAAAATTCCTGATTATGAACCCAGAATTTATAAGTTAAAAGCTAAACTTGATAATTTCAGTATAGATACAGAAGAGAATGTTATAACTGTAAATGATCTAAAAACTACAAGTAGACCTGCTGTACAGTTTGATCCAACATTTTTTTCTTATCAACGTGAAATAGCATTTTATAGTTATCTTCTTAAACAGATAGCAAAGAAATTCTATAATATTGAAAATCCATCTGTTAAAGGTAATTTTCTTGTAGTATCTACAATTCCAGAATACAATACTTTAGTATATCCTATGACTCCTAAATTATTTAAATCTGGAATGACAGAAATTCAATATCTTCTTCGTTGTGTTGCATATTTTAATCAAATTAAAGGATATGAATTTTGATGAACTTAGAAGATTTTATTCTGAACACTATAGTTTGGGATATTTAAATATTCCGGAAGAAAACGGGCATTCTTCATTTGAACGTAAACTTATTCTTATAAGTTTAATATGTTATTTATATAATAAAAATAAAGCTAAAAATCCAGATTTAACTTATTATTCATTATTATATAAAATTAACAGTAAAGTAAACTTACCGGATAATTTTATAAAGGGATTAGCTATTGTTTGTGAAGATTTTGGATATGGACGTAACAAAGATTTTCCAACTTTTGGATTAGAAGGTAAAAAAATTTTGGAAGAAATAATTTCGATACTACAAACATATTTACCTTTTTAACATTTGTTAACTATGACCTTAATAAAATAATAATACATTTAATATGTTCTTCTTCGGAAGAAAAGATAGTTCCATTTTAGTAGATAGTTTATGAGGGAATATTCCCTATGAATTAATGATTTTATATTTAACTGTATGGAACAGAATACATTTTTTACAAAGTTTGAAGTTATTGGTACAACCAAAGATGAAGCAATTAAGAATTCTAAACTCAATCTTCGTGTAGATGCTACACAAGCATATAAGAAGTGGGCTAAGGAAAACGCAACAAATGAAGATAATGTTAGAGAATGGATGATTGATTATTTGAAGAAGAAGAAATTTAATATGCCTAATGATGGTGCATATATTGTTCTTCAATCTGCTGTTCTTGATTCAAGAGAGCGTCCTTATAAGGTTGAGAAACCTAAATATGAAGCTCGTACACATACTCCCGTAAGACTCTATGTTGGTCGTGCTCAAGATACTGGTGAGGAATTATTTACAGAAAAGACCAGTAAGGCTGCTGAACAATCAGCTAAGGAATTTGTAATTGATAATCACGTAGGTGTAGACCTCGTTATTGAAACTCGTATGAAGGAAAAGAATTCTCTTTATGCTAAGGTTAATTATGTTCCTTCTAAGGGTACTCAGAAAGCAAAGCTTCTTGTATTTGGATATAAAGTAATGGATTAATTTCAGATTTTGTAAACTCTCTATAGTTATTTGCCTATCAGATTAATTTCTGATAGGCAATTTTTGTTTATAACACTAGGTAAAACATTGAAAAATGAATAAAATAAGTGAAAAAAAAATTAATGAAATTATTGAAGACTTGAGAAAGTATAAATCTTTAAATAATAAGAAACATAAAGCTAATTATTATTATCAAGCTAGACAAAATATTATAGATTCTGATCATCCTATTGAACTTATTAAAGAATTTTTGGATATATATTCTCAATGTAAAAGAAATGTTACTACTAAAGAAGAGGTAGAAACTGATGATAGAGCTGTTACTGAAGTAGAACGTGATGAAAACGGAAATATCCAATACTATACTTTTGAAATATTTAGAAAAGATTCTCCAACCTTACGAGGAAAACTCGATAGAAAGGAAATGGAGACAATATATAAACTTTATAGTTACTATGGGGCCAATCTTACACAAAAAATTGTGTCTCGTGAGTTTCCCTATTATACATTCGTAGAATTTAAAAGAATTCTTAGAGCTTTTAATATATATAAAGCTAATTCTGAATTTGCTCCTCATCAAATTGAAGAATTAAGTGAAGAACAACTTATTAATCTTCATAATCAAAATAAAGAAAATAATGTTCTTCGTAGAATTGAAAAAGACCAACTTGCTGAGGCTAATAAACTTATTAATAAATTATCTGTAGAATTAAATTCTTTAAAATATGCTAAAGATTTTCATTTTACAATAGATGGAAATTATACTCCTAAAACTTATACTCCTTGTTATAATACTGGAAAAACTCTTGTTTTACATATTAGTGATACTCATGTAGGTGCTGCATTATCTTCTACTAGTTTATTTAATAACGAATGGAATGAAACTGAATTTGCAAGAAGATTAACAGAATTAGTAAATAGAATAAGTAATTTAGGTGGATTTGATAAAATTATAATTAATTTTCTAGGAGATTATCTTGATGGAATGGATGGTATGACTGCTCGTAGAGATCATGTAATGCCTCAAAATATGGATAACAAACAACAATTTAATGTATTTATTAAACATATGTTACATTTTATAGAAGATATTCAATCATTGTGTAATAATATAGAAATATATGCTGTTCCAGAAGGTAATCATGGTGGATTTGCAGATTATTTTGCAATCAAAGCTTTAGAATATGCTACTAATTCTTATTTTCCTAATATTCCATTTACTGTATTTGATAGATATTATGGAGTATTCAGTGTAGGTTCTCATAGATATTTAATATTTCACGGTAAAGATGGACAATTTATGAAGAAACCTATGCCTCTTAATCTAAATGATACTACTAGTACTCTTTTAAGAGATTGGATGGATAGAGAACAGATGACTGGAGAGAATATTCATATTATAAAAGGAGATTTACATTCTAATAATCTTAATTCTTGTAGAAAATTTGATTATAGAAATGTATTAAGTTTGTTTGGAGATTCTGATTATTCACAAATGAATTATGTTTCTAATTCTTATGGTGTTTCATATGATTTATTCATTGGAAATATTAGAACTATAGGTACTTTTGAAAATTTATGACATGACTAGAAATGATGTAATTAGACAAGCTGTAGAACAATGTCTAAAAGAATTATATTCTTATGTTCAACCAAAAGTAAATTGGGAAGAATTTGAAAAAGAAAATAAAATTTATTCTGAAAAATATAAGACTTGGGAAAATTATAGACACGCTTTCCATAATAGAGAAAATAATCCAAAAATGTGGATACAATATGATGCTTCTTTTAAAGATTGGAAAGATAAATCTATTACTGAATGTATAGGCCCTCGTCCTTATGAATTTTATTATCTTCCTAAAGAAGTAATGAAAAGTATATGCGATTCTTATGTTTATGCTTATAATATAGATTCTCAACAAGAACTTCTTAATACAATTCATATTCTTAAAAACTATTGTAAAGAACCTGTTGTTGATAAATATATTAGTGATTATACTGATGAATATGGAAATCATCATCCTGGATATAGAAGTTATGATAATCCTGACAATTTATATAAAGAAATTGCAAAAATTGTAAGTAATTATTCATTGGATTCAGCTGATGAAAATTCAGATGAAGTAATTGACTTATGTAATAAATTTTTTGAATTTCTTGATATGGCAGGAAATTTCTATAATTGGAATAGAGATTTAAATTCTTTTAATATGTCTGTATATTTAGGACCAAGTCCTAATTCTAATAAAAAAGTAGTTATAGAAAATTGGAAGAAATATAAAAATCAAGATATTGAAATTAATGAAGAACAAATTAAAAAAGACTATTATGGAGAAGACGAATTGGATTGAAAAAATTAAAGAAGCTATTCGTGTAGCTATGAACAGAGGATTAAATATTCAGAAAAGTAGTAGAGGTTTTCCATACAGTATTGTAATAAAAAACCAAATTTGTATTTATATTTTTAAAGAGGAAATAAGTATAAATACCTCAAAAGGACATATTTGTATTAAACATTCTCTTACTGATAGAGAAGAATTAGAAATACAAGCGTTATATCTTTCTATTAGAGAGTATAATGAAGATATGGCTATATCTGAATTTAATGAATTTATTTCTGCTGATAAAAAAGAAGATTCTAAACTTACAATTAATGACTTAGATAACGAAGACGATTAATTATGGCAGAAATAACACTTACTGAATTACTAGCAGGAAGAGCTACTAGAATTAAAAATAGAGAATATTTTCCTACTGCTGCATATGTTGAACCATTTTTGGAAAGAGTTCTGAAACTAACTTCTGAATTTAGAGTACAAGTTCAACTTCCAACTCAAATTACTTATACAGCAGAAGGAGATATTAATACTGAAGATATAACTTATAATAGAGTTCTTATTGAAGCTATACTTCCAGATGAATATAAATTCAATGATGATCCTCATAAAGCTGTATTAGGAATGGTTTATGGAATAGATGTTCGTAAACCAGTTGTTAAGTTCTTTAAAGGACAAGAAAGAATGAGTTGTACTAATCTTTGTGTATTTAGTCCTCAATTACTTGCTTGTCAGGATTTAGAATCTGAAACAGCTGTTGATTATAATCCTTTAAAAAGAATTATTGAACAAACTGATGATACAGCATCTTGGATGAAAAAACTTATTGAATCTGAATTTGATTGTCATACTCAGAATGTTAATGAATCTTTAGGCCGGTGGATTAGAAATTGTATCAATTATAATTTTGATAATCACTATGGTAAAGTAAAGATTGCAACTTCTGCTCCTATTGATGCATATAAATCTCTATTTGAAAAAGAGGATAGTGAATATTATACTGGAATTGATAGTGGAACTATAAGTATGTATCAAGTTTATAATGCTTTTACTCAAATTCTTACTGATGGAATGAAGAAAGATCCATTTAATATATTTGAAAAGACTTTATTACTTAAAGACATTCTTGATATATGAATTTAGTAATACTATATTAAGTTATGAAAAGGCAAAAATATAATAAATTAATATTAGAAACACTTTCTAAATTAGTTGATAAATATCCAGATTTAAGATTTGGACAAATTCTTGTTAATGCTGATATTATTGAATTAGTTTATAATAATACTACAATGACTGTTTTGGATCCTTTTAATGAAGAATCTGAAATTACTTGGAAAAGAATGTTATTAAATAAGTTTGCTTTTAAAGAACAATATAATTAAAAATTATGGATATTTTAGATTCCTTTAAAACTATAATACAATGTGCAATATTTTGTAAAAGTCCTGTTGGAAATACTTTTATTATAAATAATACAGATAAAAAATATATAGAATATCTACTGTTAGAATGTCCTTATTTAAAAGAGTTTATAACAGAAAATTCAAATAAATGTTGTATTATTAAATATTTAGGAAATGAAGTAATTTTTAATTACTAGAATTATTTTGATTAAGGGGTTATTAAGAATATATTAATATTCTATAACCCTTTAATTTTTTATTTATGTAGAAAATAATGTATATTATTAAACGCTCAGGTAAAAAAGAACAGTTTAATCCAGACAAAATTAAAAATGCTATAAAAGCAGCTTTTAATTCAATTGGACATGCTGTAGATGATGATGTGTATGATGAAATAGTTAATTCTGTAAAAGTATGGAATGAAATGGGAATTGAAGATATTCAAGACCAAGTAATCGAAACTTTACGGAATCTTGATTATAATGAAGTAGCTGATAGTTATCTTATTTATAGATATGAACACAAGAAAATTAGAGATTTTGTAAATAAGAAACTTCAATTTATTGAAAACTATAAAAATTCTGATAATACTGCAAATGCTACCATTGATGATAATAGTAATGTATCAAATCATAACGTAGCAGTATTAAATGCAGAAATTCATAAAGAAGAAAATCAACAAGTAAATCTTAAAATACTTGAAAATAAAGTAAAGGAACTTTATCCAGAATTTGATTATAAGCAAATGTTAAAAGATTTCAATAGTATTGCTTATTTACATGATTCTAGTAGCCAAATTGGAACTCCATATTGTGTAGCTATTACAATGTATCCATTTTTATTACATGGTATTAGAGATATTGGTGGATTAAGTGCTGCTCCTAAAAATATTGATAGTTTTTGTGGAATGTTTGTAAATCTTGTATTTGCAATAGCTTCTCAATTTAAAGGTGCTGTAGCTACTCCAGGAATATTTCTTTGTATGGACTGGTTCTTAAGAAAAGAATGGGGTGATAATTACTATTTGAAAAAAGATGTTATTATTTCATCTGAACATTCTTTTAGAAAATTTACTATTCAAAAACAAATTCATCAATACTTCCAACAGATTGTATATAGTTTAATGCAACCAAGCGGAGGCAGGGGAAATCAAAGTGTCTTTTGGAACTGCTCAATATTTGATAAACCATTTTATGATACTATGTATGGAGATTTCTACTATCCAGATGGATCTCAACCTAAATGGGAATCTTTAAACTGGCTTCAGAAAGATTTCTTACATTGGTTTAATCAAGAAAGGTTAAAATGTATTCTTACTTTCCCAGTTGTAAGTGCTTGTTTAATCTACCAAAATGGAGAATTTGTTGATAAAGAATTAGCTAATTTTGTAGCACAAGAATATTCTGAAGGTAATAGTTTCTTTACTTATATTAGTGATAGTGCTGATTCATTAAGTTCGTGTTGTAGACTTTCTTCTAAAATAGAGAAACCTCAATTTAATTTTACAAACGGACAACTCTCAGAAATGACTGGAAGTAAAAATGTAATTACTCTTAATCTTAATAGAATTATTCAAGATTGGTGTAAAGAAATAGGAGGAGTTCCTACAATTGGAAATCAATACGATTCTTTAAAATTTTATTTAATAAAAATTCTTGATAGAATATATAAGTATCAAACAGCTTATAATGAGTGTTTAAAAGATTTATATAAAGCTCATATGCTTTCTGTTTATGAAGCAGGATTTATAGATATGAAGAAACAATATCTTACTATCGGAATTAACGGTCTTAATCAAAGTTTTGAATATTTAGGTGGAAAATGTAGTAAGAATCAAGAGTACCAAGATTATTGTAATTTGATTTTTACTACAATCAAGGAACAAAACCAACTTCATAAAACCAAAGAATTAATGTTTAATACAGAATTTACACCTTGTGAGAGTGCTGCTATTAAACTTTATAACCGTGATAAGAAAGATGGTTATTGGACTCCTTCTGATACTAATCTTTATGCTTCATACATATATAAACCTAATGATGTTGAAATCTCAGTATTAGATAAGTTATATCTTCATGGGAGAGACTTTTGTGGAGATAATCTTGATGGAGGAAGTTCCGCACATATAAATCTTTCTGAACATCTCTCTAAAGCTCAGTATGAGAAACTTCTTAAATATGCGGCGGAAGTAGGTTGTAAGTATTTTACTTTTAATATTCCAAATTGTGAGTGTGAATCTTGTGGATTTATAGCTAAACAACCTTTTAATAAATGTCCTAAATGTGGAGAAACTGAGCATATAGCCCTTTGGGATCGTGTAATTGGATATTTAACTAAAATTAAAAGTTGGTCTAGAGGTAGACAAATTGAACAAAAAACTAGAGTATACAGTAAGGAGGTTGAATAATGGAATATTTTATTAAAGAAGGTTGGTAGCTCAATCCAAATGAAAAAATTGTTAAAGGAATTACTAAAGCAATTGAAAGGAATGATGGAATGTGTCCTTGTGTTCATGAGAAAAATGATGGAGATTTGCATTGTCCTTGCGAATCTTATAGACTCCGGGATAAGTGCTGTTGCCAATTATATATTAAAGAAGTATGATTGAAATAAGTGAAAAAAGATATGCTGAACTTCTAAGAAAAGAATATATTCTTGATAGCTTAGAATGTGCTGGAGTAGATAATTGGGGAGATTATGGTTATGCTATGAGCGAAGAGTTTGAAGATATGCCTTCAGCAAATGAATTCAGACACTATTCTGACGACAAAGTAATAAAATATTGGGAGGAAAGAGATTAATGAAATATCTTGATACTATGATTACATTTAGGGAATTTCCTGATGAAATTTCTTTATTAATAAATATATCAAATTGTCCCTGGCATTGCCCTGGATGTCATTCTCCTGAACTTTGGGAAGATGTTGGTACTGAATTAACATTTGATGAACTTAATAAACTTATACAATCTAATAAAGGAATTACTTGTGTTGGATTTATGGGTGGAGATTATGATACTCCTTATTTAGATTGTTTAGCTGCTTTTGTAAAGAATTTTAATCTTAAAGTAGGATGGTATTCTGGTAATTCTAGATTAAGTGATTATATTAATACAGAATGGTTTAATTATATTAAACTCGGACCTTATGATAAAAAGTTAGGTGGATTAGATAATCCAAATACTAATCAAAGAATGTATCAATATTCTCCTTATTTTAGTGATTGTACAGAATTAGGGATAGGTTGGAGAGATATAACTTATAAATTTTGGAAACATGGAAACAACAAATAAAAACATTAAAGTTGGATGTGTTACTCCATTATCAGTAATAATATTTTTAGCGTTTTTCTTTGCTAAAATATATGATAAAATTGATTGGAGTTGGTGGTGGGTATTTAGTCCATTATGGATACCGATGTTATTAGTTATTATATTTCTTTTAATAATATTAATATTAAAAATATGGATAAAATAATAACTGATGGATGGCCGAAAGATAATGAAATTCTATTAGATGAAATATCTTGTACATATTTACAAGAACCTGATTGTACTGAGGATAGAGAAGGAGAACCTCAGTCAATAACTTTATCTAGTAGAGATGGTGGTGGAGGTAAATTTATACACATAAAAACAAACGGATGGAGTATATGTGGAAATAATTTAGAAGAAGATTTAATTCCTCTTATAAAGGATTTTAAACATAGAATGGACGATGAAACTTTTAATACTGGCGGATTTGCACGGGAGAAAATTTTGGAGACAAGCAATAACTAATAATATAAGTAAAGTTGATAAAATAATATTTTTAGGTGACTATTTAGATCCATATCAAAATGAAATTGAAGAAACTTTAGAATTAATGGAATGTAATAGTTTCTATAATTCACAAAATCTTCTTAAAATGTTAGAAGATATTGTATCATTAAAGAAAAATGAACCTAATAAATATATTTTATTAACTGGAAATCATACAGATAGTTATATATGGTCTAAATTTCATGCTGCAACAAGAACTGACTATAAAAACTGGGAAAAATATCATAAGTTTTTTTCACAAAATTTAGAATATTTTAACTTGGTTTGGATTGAAGATAATTGTATATTTAGTCACGCAGGTATAAGTCAAGGATGGGCTAAAAGAGTGTGGGAAAGTTTTGAATATCCAGAATTTGAATTTAAATCTATAATGGATGTTGCATTAGCAATAAATGATATTCCATTAACTAAGTTTAACAATTATGTTAATATAATTAGTGATATATCTTATTATAGAGGAGGAGATATGTTTTATGGTTCTTGTGAATGGGCTGATTTAAGAGAACATATTGATACACAAAATTCTAGTTTAGATAATATAATTCCTAAAGGAGAAGAAGGAATATTTCAAGTGTTTGGACATACTCAACTTAAAGCTCCGTTAATTACAGATAAATGGGCTTGCTTAGATTGTAGACAAGGATTTATATTTGATACTGTTACACATGAATGTAAAAGTTGTTTATAAAGATTTGAAAGATAAGGAGTTTTTAGATAAAATAAATCTAGAAACTCCTATTTTTGTGGAATTTATAGATACAAATACAATAAAAGGAAAAAAAGAAGGTTGGAAACTTATGAATTATTATGGAACAACTACTTTTCCTTTTGTAGAATTGGAATTAGATAAATTAGAAAATAGATTACTTCCTTTCTATAGTGAGAGAGGTAATGCTGTTGGACAACTTATTAATTATCTTAATAATATATGATTGTAAAAATTAAAAAACTTAATGAAAATGCTGTAATTCCATTTAAGAAACATCCAGTTGAAGATGCTTGTTATGATTTAGTTCCTGTAAGTTATAAATATAATCCTAAATATGATAGATTTGAGTATAAATTAGGATTTGCTACACAATTTAGTTCAGATTGGGAGGCTGAAATTAGACCTAGAAGTACTAATACTAAAACAGATGCATATATTCCAAATAGTCCAGGTACTATAGATAGTGGGTATACTGGAGAGTGGAATGTATTTTATAAACTTCGTACTCCATTTGAACAGCTATTTCCAGAAGGAGATAGAGAATTAAACATTCTTGAAATAGAAAATGAATTCGCTCCATATAAAATTGATGGAACACCTATTGCTCAAGTTAAATTTAATAGAGTAGAACATACTGATTGGATTGAAGTAGATGAATTATCTGATACTAGTAGAGGTGCAGATGGAGGACTTATTCGTGAAGGAAAATGATTAGTAAAGAAGAATTTATTGATTTTATTGAAGCTTATGAAGAGTTTGAAGAAGGTATAGATAATCTTGGAAGTTTTTTAAGTGGAGGTGAATCGTATAGAGTAAATTTATGGGATTCTAATTGGGTTGATGCTGTTTGTAAAATGTGGGATAATTTTATGGATTCTCATTTTACAGAAGAAGGTTCTGACTTAATAAACTGGTGGAAATATGAAGATGTAGACCATATAATTACTCAAACAGTAGCTCCAGATTTATTTAATGGAAAATCCGAAATAGAATATGATGTAAATGATATAGAAGATTTATGGAACTATTTAACTAAATTTTCATCAGATTATTTTAAACAAGATTTAAAAGTGTGTAAACCTAATGTCTGATTTATTTCAACCTATTGTAATTCCTCCTAGAGAAAATTCTTGTTATTTAATATCATTAGATAGTAAAAATAAGATTAGAATTTTCTATACTCATTATGAATTTAATAAAGAGAAAGATGCTTATGAAATAAGTAGATATTCTAGTCAATATAAAGGTAAACAAACTTGGGGACCTATCATAACAGTAGAAAGAGGTAAAGTTACAAGAAATAAACTTGAACAAACTGTTTTACAATGGAATCATCTTATTAAAGAAAAACTTGATGGTGGATATAAGAAAATAGATGTTGATCCAGAAACTATGTCTGAAGAAGAATTAAAAGAAATAGTTGGAGATTATTCTACTAATCAAGACGGTTTACTAAAACCTATGTTAGCTAAATCTGAAACACAAATAACTAATCGAAAAATATTTGAAAAAGATTGGTATGCTTCTCGTAAAATTAATGGAGTAAGAACTCTTATATATTATAAAGATGGAAAATTACACACTGCATCTAGAGGAGGAGCTACTAATTATGATTTTGTACTTGATCACATACTTAGTCATCCTAAACTTTTAGCTTATTTTAAAGAACATCCTAATTTAATTCTTGATTCAGAAGCATTTAAGTTTGGATGGACTCTTAATAAAATATCTGGAATATGTCGTACTCAAAAAACAGCATATGATGGAGAACCTCTTGAATTATATGTTTATGATATAGTTGATGTTGATAAAACATTTGAACAACGTCTTAATATAATTGATAAGTTTGCAGAAGATTTAAATTTATCTTTTGAACCAGAAAGAAGTTGGAAAGAAGATGACTTAAAAATTCAAATTGTACCTCACGAATTAATTGCTGGAGAGGAATATATTAAAAAACTTCATGATGAATATGTAGCAGAAGGATGGGAGGGTTTAGTTCTTCGTGATCCAGATGCTAAATATAAACCAGGAGGTAGAACTCAAATAATGGTTAAATGGAAAGCATATAAAGATTCTGAGTACGAAATTGTTGGACTTTCGGAAGGACTTCGTGAAGAAGATATGTGTTTTATTATGGTTACTCCAGATGGTCAGCAATTTAATTGTAAACCTATTGGTGATAGAGAACAAAAACAATGGTATCGTGAACATATAGATGAAATAATAGGTAAAATGGCTACTGTTAAGTATTTTGAAATGTCTGGTAAAGAAGGTAGTCAAATTCCTCAACAACCTGTAATGATGGCAATTCGTGATTATGAATAATTATAATTTAGTAATAATAGAAGATAAACAACGTATTCCATTTTTAAATCTTACTGAACAAGCATTTTATGATGAACTTTGGGAATGGACTTATGAAGATGATTTATGGGATTATCTAGATGAAAATAATCCCGATGAAGAAGAACTTAAAGATGTATTAAATCAATTTATAAGGGAAAATATATTTCATGAATATGAAGACGATGACATAGATTGTTTTGCTTTTGTAAATACTGATGAAGGAATTGTAGAATATCAAGTAAGTGAAAGATTAATTGAATTTGTAAAATCTAAAGTGAAAGAACATTATGATTAAAACATGGCTAATATCAGCATCAGCTCCTATATGTGGAACTGATACTTATTATAGAGCTTATTCAGAAGCTAATCCTGAATTATTAGATGATTGGTATGAAGATATTTGTATGAATATTATTCAAGAATTATGGGATAATTATAGTTGGTGCTTACATCTTGAAGATGAAGAATATGAGTCTGAAGAGGAAGAAGCCGAAATATATGATCAAGCTTGGGAAGATTGGAAATGTGATTGTAATATAAATGTTGAAGAAGTCACTGAAGAGAACTTAAAAGACATGATTCCTGGAAATATAGACAATATAGAAATTATTTACGATGAACGAGAAAGAGATTTATCGAAAAGCAATAGCTGATGTTCTTGGATTTATATTTAGTGTAGAGGATGGAGATTTAGATTTTATTATTTGGAAATTAGAAAAGTTCTTAAACGAAGGACTTCCTTTATTTAGTAAAGAAGAACAATGATACAATTAGTAATTAACACTAGTCTTTTAAGAGAAATAGATGAGCGTAAGTTAATTAATGCTTACGCTCGTTTTATGTATAACGATGAAAAGGATACTACTGATGATGTTCAAATAAAAGAAAATCTTAGACAACTTCTTGATTGGGATGAAAATGGAGATAATGGATTAGGTATTTATTGTAGTAATTTTGAAGAAATTAAAAGAAAAGATTGGGAATTTCTTATTAATTTTATTAAAGAAAATCACCATGAAATAAAATCTATATCTTTTTATCCAGCTAAAGAAAGAAAATTGGAATCTATTAAAGTTGTCAATGATGCTATAGAAGCTAAAGAACGACATAATGAAGAAAGATTTACTTCTGAAAATTATGAAGTAAGTGGAAGAGGTAAAAAAGCTAGACCTTGTATTTATGAAGGAAGAGAATATAAATCTCGTCAAGAATGTATGTATAAAGAGGGACTTACTAAATATCAAATATGGAAATATTTAAAAGATACTAATCAAATATGAGAGCAACTGATGTTTATAATTTTAGAAGAAATATAGAAGCAGCTAATTTACATAATGGAGATGCTCCAATAAATATAATTGCTGAATTAATAGCTCTAAATGATTCTATTAATTTTATTGTAAATAGTTGGACACGAATTAATTTAGACAGAATTAAAGATTATGAAAAAGATAAAATTATATAATCGTGATGGAGCTGATTTATGGTTAAAAAAGTGTAATAAACAAATAGAACCTAATGTTTGGATGTGGTATTTAGATATTGATGAAAAACATGAATATATACTCAAATATTGTAGGTATATTGGAGACAATTTATTAGAACCAGAAGCAATTGACCCATCAGGAGGTCCCATGTTATCAATAGGAGATGAGTTTGAAGGAAAATATAAGATAGTTAAAATAAACAGTGTTAATAATATATGGATAAGTGAAAGAAATAACAACTGAAAAAAATATTTTAACTGAAAATAGTGAACTTTTACAAGAATATTTTAGAGATATTTCTAAATATCCAATGTATAAAAGTGATGAACAGATAGAATTAGCTAAAAAAATAAAAAACGGGGATGTTAATGCTAGAGATAAATTAATAAACTCTAATCTCCGTTTTGTTGTTACTTGTGCTAAACAATTTGTTGGACAAGGTGTTCCCTTAATTGATTTAATACAAGCTGGAAATAAAGGATTATGTGAGAGTGTTATTAATTATGATCCTGATAGAGGATACCACTTTATAAGTTATGCTGTATGGTATATAAGAAGAGAAATTTTAAAAGCAATTTATAATACTGGAAGAACAATTAGGTATCCAATTACTTATATTACTAATATAACAAAAGTCAAAAAAGCTTATGATAAATTTATTAGTCAATATCAAAGAGAACCTTCTGATAGTGAATTAATAAAATTAGCTAATATTAGTCAAAAACAATATGATTCTGTTGTATTAAATAAATCGTATTGTCAATCTATAGATACTCCTATTACAGATGATGGTAAAACTACGGTAGAAAATATTCTAACAGAAGAAATAAAACCTTTTTCTGATACATTCACAAAAGAGGCTATTTCATCAGCATTAAAAATACTTAATCCGAGAGAATATAAAGTAATAACTGAATTTTATGGATTAGAAGGACAGCAAGAAAGACCTATTAAAGAAATAGCTAAAGAAATGTGTTTAGGTGATGAACGAGTAAGACAAATTAGAAAAGGTGCTATTAAAAAGTTAGAAAAGCGATGTGGTAAAACATTAAAAACATTATTATGATATATTTTACTATTGCTAAAAATGATTGTGGATATTTAATTGATAGTATTTCAGAATGTTATGAAGTATTAAAATATAAATTTCCAGATGAAAAAATATATAAATCAGATAAACCAATAGTTAGTATTTACGTTATAAAAGATCAATTAGATGAAGTATGATAGAACCTAAAAGTCAAAAAATATTTGCAGAAATAGAAATTAAAAGTAATTCCGAAGAATTTTATAATGACCATAAAATATTAGAGTTAATATATAGGGATTTTTATCAAAAATGTGTTTGGATAAATCAGATGTATCCATATAATAGGGGTACATTATCTACATATGATATAATGTTTAATGTTTTTGGATTTGAAGATAGAGTATTAGGAGATGTTATTTGGGCTACACATGATACATTTGATGATTCTAATAATTTCTTTAAAGATTATCTATTCGGAGGATTAGGAAAGAGTTTATTTGGAAAAGGAGAATGGCCTATAATATATTGGTATCGTTACAGACATCCAAATCCAAATATAAATGATTGTGTTACTTATACTATTTCAAGATGAAGTTTAAAATTGAAAATAACTGGCTTCTTAGAACTGAAGAAGATATAGAATTAGATCCTAAAAATTTTGTTCATTGTGCTACTATTGAAGAATTAAATGATGAAATAAAAGATTATATTCATAAATACATGAAATATCCAAGTATGGAAAATGGATATTGTCTTTATGAAGAAGCATTAGGAACAGAATATTGGGATACAACTTATGGTAATTTTATGTTAGAATGGCAAAAACTAAAGGGATTACCGCAAGAACTGTAAGAATTCCAACTAAAATTCCAGCATATTGGCAAATAGGAATACTATTTCCAGATGGAAAAAAGATTTCTAAACCAAAGTGTACTTTAAATGAAATATTTGAAACATATTTTATGGGATTAGATAAATATCTTTCTAAAGGATTAACAGCGGAAGAACTTTTAGATAAATATAAAGAAACCTTTAAAACAAAGGAAATAAAAATTGCTATTCATTATATAGATAGTTGGTCACACAAATGGACTGGAAAGGTCGCTTGGCCTAGAGAATCTAAATTCATTGAATATTTAAATAAAAGACTAAATAATGACTGAAAAAGAATTTTTAGAAAAAAGAATACCTATTTGGTTGGAAGGAGAAGATTTACATATTAGCACTCCTTCTAATATGGATAAGAGTAATATGCATGTATTTTTATGTAAAAAATATGGTTATAATGCTTTATTCGCAATACGCGGGTACTATTGGCCCGGAAGTCATGTCCAATTATATATTGGAGAATATGAGACTCCAAACTGTACCATACTTGTTACAAATTATATATTTCAATATTTTCCAGATATAAAATATATAGGTTTTGGTTGTCATATTGGAGAACCAGGTGAAATATGGAAACCTAAAGTTGTAATAGCAAGAAATATAAATTGTTTAAAAGATGATATTAGAAGTATATGATTTAGAATCACTATCTAATTTATTTACTTGTACTTGTTATCGTTCTAAAACTGATACTTGGTATCAATATGTAATTTGTCAATGGCGTAATGATTCTAAAGAACTTTATGAACATCTAACTGAAGAGAAATTTGTACAATGTGGGTTTAATAATCTCGCTTATGATTATCCTCTATTACATCATTTTCTTAGACATTGGAAAGAGGAATATGAATGTTATACTGGACAAGAATTAGCTCAAGCTTTATATGCAAAATCACAATATCTTATAGAAGAATTATTTACAGAAGTTAAGAAGCCATTAATTCCTCAAATAGATTTATATAAAATTTGGCATTATAATAATAAAGCCAGAATGCAAAATCTTAAAGGATTAGAAATATTCATGAGGATGGAGAATGTAGAAGAAATGCCACTTCACCATACTCATTGGTGTCAAAAGGGAGATGAAGAACTTATATTAGAATATAATAAATGGGATGTTTATGCTACTTATAAATTTCTTCTAGTAACTTTAGGACAGACTAATTATCCTCTTTATAAAGGAAAAAATAAGCTTCAACTTAGAAGTGATTTAAATAAAAAGTTTCATGTAAATGTAACTAATATGGGTGATGTTCCTATGGGTGAAGAATTATTACTACAGTTATATTGTAGAGCTACAGGACAAAATCCATATTATTTAAAGAAATCTGGAGGAACACCTAGAAATCTTATTTGTTTAAAAGATTGTATTCCAAAATGGTGTAATCTTAAAACTAAAGAGTTTAATAAATTTTTAATAGAATTACAAAATACTTGTGTAACTGGAGAAAAAGGAGAATTTCAATTTAGTGTTATATTTCATGGATTTAAATTTGACTTTGGATTAGGGGGTAGTCATGGATCTATAAAACCAGGTGTATATGAGGAAAATAGTGACTGGATAATAGTTGATTATGATGTATCATCACTATATCCATCTGTAGCTAAATCTCTTCGGCTTTATCCAGAACATTTAGGAATACAATTTATGAATCAATATGTAGGATTTATAGACACACGTATTGCTGAGAAACACAAACCTAAAGAAGAACGTGATAGTGTTTTAATTGAAGGATTTAAACTTATAGTTAATGGAGCTTATGGTAAATCTAATGAGGAAAAATCTTTCTTATATGATCCTTTATATACATTTAAAACTACTATAGCAGGACAAATATTTATCTGTATGTGGGCTGAACGATTAGTAGAAGCTTCTCCGGAACTTACATTTCTACAAGCGAATACTGATGGAATTACTATTAGAATTCCTAAACACCGATTAGATGCTATAAGAAAGGCTAATGAACAACTTACTAAAGAAACTACTCTTATTATTGAGGAAGCTTTTTATAGTAAAATGTTTATTAGGGATGTCAATAATTATGGGGCTGTATATAAAGATTCTACTCCAGAACACGAACATATTAAACTAAAAGGTGATTTTGAAGTAGATAAAGAATTTCATAAAGATCCTTCTATGAGAATTGTTCCATTAGCAATTAAAAATTATTTTGTATATGGTACTCCTATTGAAGAAACTATTAAAAAAGATAGAGATATATTCAATTTCTGTATGCAATTAAAAACTAATTCATCAAGTAACGCTTTCTTTAGACATTTGGTAGACAAGAATCTTGTTGATGAAAAATTACATAGAATGACCCGGTATTTAGTAACTAAAGGTAAGGATTCTGGAATTCTTTTAAAGAAATTTCAAGATGGACGAATAACTGGAGTAAATGTTGGATATTCGGTAACTTTATTTAATAAAGCTTATCATTTAGATGATTGGAATGATTATAAATTAGATTATCAGTTCTATATAACTGAAGCTAATAAATTAAAGAATCCATTAGTAATGAAAGAATTAGATTTATTTGAATGATAATATATGTTTATACTAAAGCTCCTATGTGGTGGACTCCAGAAGAGTGAGAAATGTCTGAAAAAGAGAGAGAAAAAGTAGGTATTAGATTAATAAAAATTGAAATTTAATAATATTTATGATAATTAAATTTAAATATAATTATAAAACAGAATTTATCCATAAAACTTATTCTTATATATATATAGAAGGTAACGGAGAATGGTGTGTAAATGAAGATGAATTATATGAAGAATATAGAAATTCTGATTATGATGACTTTAAAGAATTTATTTCTAACTATTTTTATAATGAATTAGATATAGATCCTGATTTTATAACATTTAATGAAAAAGATTTTAATTGTTTAAAAGAATACTGTAAATATGAAGATTAAAGAACTTATTTATCAAACTCCAGAAATGACTGAAGAAAAACTACTTGAAATTATAAATAGTCATTTAGATTGGATTAAAAAGGATTTAAAACATAGAATTATCAAACTGCATAAAAGTAATGATAAATCATTTAATTTAGCTCAAATGTTTTTAGATGAATATGACTTAATTCAAGATAAGAAATCGTTTCTTACAAAATCACAAAGAAATATAGTTATTGGATTTGTAGGAACTTGTATGTTTGAAATGACTAAAGGTAATGATTGAACCAGTAGAGAGTGAAGTTTTAAACGGTAATGACCAAATTCCTAGGGTACAAATTGATTGGGATTTATATAAAAAACTAAAAAAACTAGGTATTTTAGCTGTAGATAATGATGATACAAGAGATTATAATATTGGATCAAGTGATTATTCTAAACATATAATCCAACCATGGACAATATGGTTAGAATATAATCTTAATGCTTGGGATGCAGATATTGTTAAAAGAGTTCTTAGAACAAAAAGAGGTGAGTCTCGTGAATCAGATTATAATAAAATTATACATGATTGTAAAGAACGTTTAAGACAATTAAAAGAAGAACATGAAAATTGAAATAACTAAAGTAACATCTTGGGCTGATGTTCTTAATGCAGCAAGATTTACTTGGAGAAAATCTCTAAAAAGTGGAGAACCTTCAGTTAAATGGAAAAAGAAAATTATCAAAGCAGAACATTCTCCACTTAGATGTTTAATGTTTAATATTGATATGTATGATATTCCATCTTATACAGCAGGACATTTTGTTAGACATGTTCATGCACAGCCATTTGTAAGTACCTCGCGCCCAGACACAGATGGAAACCAAATCCCTAGAGATGAACAGAAAAAATCTGATTTAGTAAATTGTAGATTATTTCTTAATGCTGAAGAAATAATTAATATTAGTAGAAAAAGATTATGTTGTAAGGCAGAATTACCAACTAGACAGGTATGGCAAGCTGTTATAGAAGAACTTAAAAAAACAGAACCCGAACTTGCTAATGCTTGTGTTAGAAATTGTTTGTATCGAGGATTTTGTCCAGAGATCAAATCTTGTGGATATGCAGATACTGAAATATTCCCATTAGTAGTAAATGATTATATTAAATCTTTAAATTAAAAATGAAGTATCGTATAAAAGCTATTAAAGTTATTAATCATTTCTTAGAATTTGAAGTAGAAGCTAATTCTCGTCAAGAAGCTGAAACTAAAGTTTGGGATTTAGAAGAAAATAATAAAGGAGTAGAAGTTAATTCAGATTGTACTAATTTTGAAATATTAGAAACTCAAATAATAAATTAAAATAAAATTATGACAAAAGAATTTCCTTGTAATTGTGTTAGTGAATTCCAAGATGAACGTTATGGTCGTGGAATTAGAATATTTAATGAAAGAATGTCTGGTAATAAAAATATTGGATGGCGTTGTACTGTTTGCGGTAAAGAATTAAAATAATGAAAAAAAGAATTGATAATTTAGAATTTGCCCCAGCAAGTTATTTACTTCCAAAAGAGAAATGGCCAGAAAATCCAGCTTGGCATATAAATTATTGGTATCCTAATGGATATTACAAAAGAGAATCTGAATTTATAAAAGAAGGAGACTGGTATTTATATCCAGATAATTATCATTCTAGAGTTCATAAAGATTGCTTTAAATATCCGCAATCTTGTATGGCTATAGCATCTTTTAATTATAATAATCACGAAGGATGTTATGAATTAGAATTTGTTGGAGATAGGCCAATTCAACTTACTAAAGAAGAACGAGATATTTTTTGGAAATTATTAGAATATGGTTTTAATCAATTAAATAATCAAGAAGAAAATGAAGAATCATGATTGTCACCATTGTGGATATTATAGAAATGGATATTGTAATGATTTAGATTGTACAGTAGATCCAGATGATCCAATTTGTAACGAAGAATATTATAACTCATGAATAAATTTATAAAAACAGATATTGAACAAGGATTGCAATATCTTAAAATAGCTATAATGAATGCTTTATCAGATATAGAATCTGGTGAAGAAGAAGAAATCGATTTTGGAGATTATATTCCGTTTTCTTTAATTAGATGTTGCTGTGAAGAGAGAAATTATCTAAAATCTGATGACTTTGAGACAAATGGATGGGATTGTGATTGTTGGTATCGTATAACTACTCCTCTTGGAAAAAAAGTTTGTATTGAAAGTAATCTTTGGTATGGAACATCAAGAATATATATAGATGAAAACGATTGAAGTAAATATCTCACAGTGTCTTAGTTCAACTGAAACTATAGAAGTTCCAGATAATTTCGAGGACTATGATAATACTGGAGCTTTATGTGATTTTGTTAGAGAACAAATAGTTCTTCCCTCAGATTGTTTACAAAATGAAGGTTATTGGTGGAATATTGATGAATTTTGGGTAGGAGTATGATTAAATTTAAATTAAATGGGAAAGAAAATGAACTTGCAGAAAAATTTCTACAAGAACATAGACATCCTGAAATATATAAAGGAGCTATAGGAGGACATATAGATTTTATATTTACTCCTACTAGTATTGGAGATACTTGTATTATACGTTGTGATATATGTGATAAAAAAGAAAATATAACTGATTATGATGCTTGGTAGTCATAATAGTTGGAGTTATTTAACTCCAACAAAATGGTGGATGAAACTTTTAGCATTTACTGCTAAATGTCAAAGTAAAAATATTGTACAACAATATACATATTATAATGTAAGATGTTTTGACTTAAGAGTAAGATTTGATAAAGAAAACAATCCTATCATCGCTCACGGAATAATAGAATATAATATAAGTGAGAAAGATTTGTTTGAATCTCTAGAATATCTCAACTTAAAAGGTGATGTCTATGTAAGAATATTGCATGAGGTTAGAACCAAAAAACAATATACAGAAGAATCCATTGAAAATTTTGTAGATTTTATTATAAAATTACAATGTAGATTTTCTAATATAAAATTTTGGTGTGGTAGGAATCTTTATAATTGGAATAAAGATTATAAATTTCCAGAACCAGAACTAACTTGTTCTGAATCTTATTCTTCTGTTTGTTCTCCTAAAATAATAGATGATTGGTGGCCTTGGCTTTTTGCTATTAGAAATAATAAGAAATTTTTTAAAGAAGGAACAGATAAAGATATATTATTAATTGATTTTGTAAATTATGGAAATTGATAAATTAATTAAATATGCTACTCTTGATAAAGCAGGAGCAGCTAAAGAAGCTTATAGAGCAATTAAAGCTGAATTACTTTTAAACAATTCTTCTAAAAATCCAAAACCTGAAGGAAAAATTGTTAATTCAATAGCTTTTTGTAGAAATGATGATTCATTTGATATTAAAATAAATGAATTAGATTTGTCTATAATTAAAAAAATTATTAAGGAAAGAGAGGAACAAATTTCTATGTATGAAGCTAATTCAAGAAAAGATTTAGCTGATATGTATAGAGAACAAAGAGATATTTTAAAAGTTTTTCTTCCTCCAGAAATTTCTAGAGATAAAATTCAAGAAGCTGTTGTAACTACTTATCCTAATGGATTTACTAAAAAAGAAATGAGTAAAGTCATTAAACAAATTAAAGATATTTATCCAATAGCAGATGGAAAATTGATTTCGGAAATAGTAAAGGAACATATTATATGAAATTGTTTTTAATAGGATTATTAAATGATATAATCTGTGGATCATTATTTATTATAGGAACGGTTATAACTTGGAAATATGGGTTTATATCTGGAATAATATCTTATGCTTTTGCATATTTATATTTAGATTTACATTCATATATCGATAAAAAATATAATTATCCAAATAATTGGTTTATTTAATAAAAATTATTATGATTACTTTAATTATTGTAGATTGCCAAAATGATTTTATTACTGGAACAATGTCAGTAAAAGGTGCTAGAATCAATGTAGAAGAAATTAAAAAGTTCATTAAAAAATATAAAAATGAACTTGCTAAAATTATATTTACTGTAGATTGGCATCCGTATAATCATTCTTCATTTAAAAAATATGGTGGTGAATATCCAAGTCATTGTGTTCAGTATACTCCTGGAGCTTGTATTGAACCTAAACTTCTTAAATTTGTTCAATCATTAGAAATTAACTATGAAGTTAGTACTAAAGGAGAAGTTGAAGAAGTTACTGAATTAGGAGCTTTTAATGAAATAGAATATGTTCAAGATAGTCTTGGGGAGAGATATTATTTTGACAGTATTGTTACAGCAGATGCATCAACTACATTTGTAATATGTGGTGTATCTAATTCTGTTTCAAACACAATAAATAATATGCTTAAAGAAGAAATTATTCCAAAAGTATTCTTTCCAGGAATAATATCTAATGATGGAGGTAAAGTGTTTAATGAATTTGTTAAATTGAATAAATTAGAAAAAATAGTATGATTTCTAGAATAAAAAACAAAACTTTAAGTAGTAAAAGTAGAACTTTAGGAAGAAATAAAATTAAAGCTAAAAAACAACAGCTTTGTGATAGAATAAATCAATGTAAATCTTTAGAAGAACTTGAAGGATGGGAGAGAACTTTCTCTTACCATCCAGTTCTTAAAGATGATCAAGATTGGGATGAAGGATTCTTTTTTGATTTAATTGAATTTAAATTAAGAAGAATGTCTCAATATTTTCATACTCATCGAATTGTAGAACATGAAGATTGGTATGGAACTCTTTGTGATAGAGCTATAGCTATTCTTAAAGCTGGATATAAAACTGATATTATTCTTGAGGAAGATTTACATAACAAAGTAAATACAAGAAATGTACATAGATTTTTTAATCCAAAAGAATTAGATTTTATATTAAGAGAAGGTTTAAAACAATATTATCTTCCAACGGTTAGAGAGAAAAAGGCTAAAGCTTTATTTTGGAAATTTTTATATCATTATATTGAAATACTTTGGGATTAAATTATGAGTAATATAGAATTAAATAATAAATTATTTGGAAATAATAGTATTTCTATAATATTAAAACAATTTAAAGAAGAACATATTTCAGAATCTGAAGCTGTTCAATTAATTGAAGATTTATATAGAAATAAATGGCCTTATTATATTCCTTATACACCTTGGCCTCAAATTACATATGATAACAATTTTCCTAAATACGAAGTAACTTGTACACAAAAATGAATGTAGTTAAATGTCCAAAATGTAGTTACGGAATAGAAATAAATATTTCTAATGCTATTGATGAATTAGGAGAAGTTTATATGTGTCCTAATTGTAAATGGAAATTAAGATATACTGATAAAATATATGGATAAAACTGTAATTAAATTAGTAACTGATTATGTCTTATCACACCTTGATAAGTCAGATGAAACTCCTCAATTTGAAGTATATACAGTTTGGAAGTGTAAGATTCTTCAAAATTGGAAATATTTAGCTTCTACTACTCTTCCTGATGGAATGTATTATGAGCTAACGTTTGATGGAGATAAAAACAGATGGTATTTAGATGCTTATAAAAAGTTTGATAATCAGTGTATAACTGTTGGTAAATTAATATAATTATGGATTAACCAATAGTTTAAGAATGTAATAATGAGTACTTTTAATGAAATATTGCGTACTATTAGAGAAGTATGTGATGAAAAAGATAGAAAAATAAAATTTCTTGAAGGTAGAATTGAGGGTTTAAATAAACAATATTCTTTAATTAGAGAAAAATTCTTGAATGGAGATTATGAAACTCTTAAAAATTATTTTACATTATGATTAAAGTATTAGAACACGGAGTAAGAAAAGTTACTTGTAAAAAATGCAAGGCTAAATTAGAATATGAAGTAGATGATATTAAAGAAGGTAAGTATTATGATGATATAAATGATGAACATGGTACTTATTCTTATATCATATGTCCTGATTGTGGATTTGAAATACTTGTATGAAGATTGCATTATATCTTGGTTCATTTAATCCGTTTCATAATGGTCATTTAGAGTGTATTAAAACCGCTCTAAATGACTTTAAAATGGATAAAGTAATTATTGTTCCATCAATGCAAAATCCCTGGAAGAAAGAAAAAGCTTTGGACTTTGATAAACGTATTGAAATCATTTGTGAAGCAATAGATGCAATATGGTTCAAAGATCCAAAAAATAATAAAAAAGAACTTTCACACCTTTTTAATTATGTTTTTATAGAAAATATTGAAAAATCTCTTATTCCTCCATATTATAGTTATGCTACTTTACATGCTTTGAAAAACAAATATTGTAATGATGAAATATTTGTTTTAGTAGGTAGTGATACTATGAAGGATATTTCAAATTGGATGCATGGTGGAAAAATAATTGAAGATTATAATTTTCTTATAGTAGATAGACCAAGAAATTCTATTTCATCTAGTTCTATTAGAGAAATGTTGAGAACTAGAAACAAAATGGATGCATATTATTCTGATAAAAAATTAGCTAAATATGTATCTCCTAATGTTATTAATTTATTAAAAAAGTATTATTAAATGAAAAAAATTGTTTTTATGCTGTTTGCAGCAATGTTTATGTTGAGTAGTTGTACTACAGTTGATTCTGGTGAAATTGGAATTCGTTTTCATAAGTTTAGCGGAGATTCTGATAGTTATGGAGGTGTAGAAGGAACTTGTAGAGGATGGGTATGGTACAATCCTTTTACAGAATCCGTTTTTACATATCCAACTATGGTTCAAAGAAAGAATTATGAAAAATTTACTGTAAATGCTAAAGATGCTTCAGTATTTACAATGGATCCACAACTTGCATATCATATTAATCCTGATAAAGCTGCTGCAATATTTGTAAAGTATCGTAAACCAATTGAAGAAATTGAAAATGGGTATATTCGTACATGTATTTATGAAGCCTATCGTACTTGTGGAAATGCTTATACATCTGATTCTTTAATGAGTAATAGAGCAAAGTTTGAAGCTGATGTTCGTGCAAGACTTGAAAAATCATTAGCTGCTGAAGGTTTTATTGTTGATGAATTTACTAGTGCAATTACACCTCCACA
>Ga0247608_10000506_pt1 | contig 62554 bp, 62 predicted proteins | sample 176DNAGHGlowgp2_FD_193490 | JGI IMG/M metagenome (GOLD analysis project Ga0247608, IMG submission 193490) | Sheep rumen microbial communities from Palmerston North, Manawatu-Wanganui, New Zealand - 1766 DNA GHGlow gp2 | ecosystem: Host-associated > Mammals > Digestive system > Stomach > Rumen ... | reverse complement strand
AGAACTTAGAAAAGGTGTTAGAGGTGCAATTGCAGAGCTTATAGATGTTCCAGAGAATATTGAAACAGCAATCGAAATGGCACTTGGTGCAAGTATGCAAAATGTTGTTACTGATAATGAACAAGATGCAAAAAGATTAATTGAGCATTTAAGAAAAAACAATTTAGGAAGAGCATCATTTTTACCAATTTCAAATGTTAAAGGAAAAAAACTAGATAAAATAAAAGGCAATAACAAAGGAGTACTTGGAATTGCATCTGACTTAATTAAATATGATAAAAAATATGAAGGTATTATTTTAAACTTACTTGGAAAAACTGTTATAGCTGAAAATATGGATATAGGAATAGCGTTAGCTAAAGAAAATGGACATTCATTTAGAATAGTAACATTAGATGGAGATATTATAACTACAACAGGAGCAATGTCTGGTGGATCAGTAAGTAAGAAAACAGTTAATATTTTAGGTAGAAGTAAGCAAATAGAAAACTTAGCAAAAGAGATTGAGAAAATAAAAGAATTACAAACAAGTTTAAAAAAGGAAAAAGAAGATATTTTAAAATCTTCTGAGGACTTTTTAAAAATAGTTCAAGAAATGGAAAATGCTTTACAAACAATAGAGATTAAATACAATGTAGAAAATGAAAAAATAAATACAGTAAATCAAAATATACAAAGAATTTCTAATACATTAGAGAAATTAAAAAAAGAAAAACAAGAAAGCGAAAATAAAAGAGAAGAATTTTTAAAAACCATAGAGCAGGAAAATGTTAAGAAATTAGCAATAGATGATGAAAACACAAACCTAAAAGAAAAGATTGCACAATTCTCTGATTCAAATAAAGATAAACAAAAAGAAGTAGATGATTTAAATTTTGATATCACAAATTTAAAAATATCAGTGTCATCATTTAATGAAAGCGAAAACTCTATAGATGAGATGACTGAACTTTTAAAACAAGAAATAGAAAATCAAAAAAACAATATTGAAAATAAAAAACAGCAAATAGAAAAGATGAGTTTAGAGCAAGTTGAACTTGAAAACAAAATAAAACAAGATGAAAAGAAAATAGAAGAAATAAAAGACAAAGTTTCAAAAAGTGATAGTGACATTGAAAAAATGAAACAAGAAAGAATAAAATCAAATGAAAAGCTTTCTCAGAAGGAAAAAGAAGAAGTTGATGAATTCAAAATAATTGAAGATTTAAAATCTCAAATTGTAAAACTTGAAGTTAAAAAGACAAAACTTGATGAAGATTTAAATAATGTAATTACTACGCTTTGGAATGAATATGAGCTTACACCTAATGCGTGTGAAGGATACCAAAAACCAGAAAATATTGCAATTACAACAAGAAGAGTTAATAGCTTAAGACAAGATATACGAGAACTTGGCTCAGTAAATGTTGATTCAATAGAAGAGTACAAAAACTTGAAACAAAGATATGAATTTATGTGTGAACAACGTTTAGACTTAGAAAATACATCTAGCAAATTAAGAAAGATAATTGCTGAAATTACCGAAAACATGAGAGAACAATTCAAAGAAAAATTCAAAATTATAAACGAAAATTTTGGACAAACATTTAAAGAGTTATTTGGTGGAGGAGAGGCAAAAGTTGTATTACAAGATGAAAGCAATATTCTAGAGTGTGGAATAGATATTATTGCACAACCTCCTGGAAAAAAATTGCAAAGTATGGCACTTTTATCAGGAGGAGAAAGAGCATTTACCGCAATTGCCTTATTATTTGCAATATTAAAAATGAATCCGGCACCATTCTGTGTGCTAGATGAAATAGAAGCTGCTCTTGATGATGTAAATGTTAATAGATATGCAGAGTTCTTAAAAAAATTTGCAAAAGGAACACAATTCTTGGTAATTACACATAGAAAAGGTACAATGGAAGCTGCAGATACAGTTTATGGTGTAACTATGGAAGAAAAAGGAATATCAAAATTGTTGTCTATGAAGTTGAAATAGAGAATATTTTCTTTTATACGAAATAGTAAATATATTATTTTTCAATCCCTTGGTGTCGAAATCTTTATGTACCTAGAATTTTTCTTACGAAAAATTCAGCTACAATGTCGATTTCTCCAGTCGCCCTGCGCTGCGCTCCGGTTGGTCGGCTTACGCGGGATTTCAAAATATTATATTTACTATTTCTAATATATAATAAAAAGGAGAATTGTATGGAACAATTTGAATTAGTTGATATAAATGGAAATAAAACTGGTACAATCATTAATGTTAATGACTATAGAGGTGCAGAATCTATACCAGAAGGAGAGTACATACCAATAGTGAAACTGATAATTATTAATAAAGATAAAAAAATATTACTTCAAAAAAGAAGTATGAATAAAGTAGCAAATCCTGGGCAATGGGGATTAACTGGTGGAAAAGTTAATGCTGGAGAAGATACTTTAACTACTGCTATTAGAGAAACTTATGAAGAAATTGGAATTAATCTTAATAAAAAAGAACTAAAGTTTCTTTGCAAATACAATACAAGAAAAGCTGTTTTTATAATTTATTATATTAAAAAAGATATTAATATAGAAGATTGTAAAATGCAAACAGAAGAAGTTGATGAATTGAGATATTTTAGTATTAATGAACTAGAAGAATTAGAAAAAGTTGAAGGAAAACAATGGTTAGAAGAATCGAAAGGTATATTATAACATAAAAAGATCTGTCCCAAAATGAAAAAATTTACAAAAAAGGACCGTCCCCAAATGAAAAAATGAATATTATATTAAAATCTGGCAATACTTTTACTAAGAAAATTTACAGGAGGAAGAATCCTATGGAAAAAAGCCAGATGAAAAATATGGTAGTATTAAGAAATTTACCATCTAATTTAATAGAAGAAGCTATTGTTGTTTTTAAAACAGTGAAAAGTGCAAAAGAATTTCAATACATAGATAAAATTGAAAATTTGAAAAATGAACAAAATAAAAAAAACACAAAAGATTATATGGTTAAAGAAGCAGAAAGTGTTATTTCAAGCTATATTAAAACTAATGAAAAGAAAAACAAAAAAAATGAGAGTTCAAAAATTAATAAAAAATATAAAAAATTAAAATGGTATAGCATTATAGTTAGTATAGCTTTTGTAGTTGCACTTGTGGTTTAAAATATAGTTTAGATAAGTTATAGTTGAGAAACTATGACTTTTTTTAAATAAGAATAAATTAGCAAAATCGGACATAGTAATTAATAAATTCATTTTACAATGAATAGAACTTACTTAGGAAGGAAAAAAGTATATGGAAAAAGCTATGTCTATTGAAGAAAGAATTAGAAGAGCAGAAGATATTTATAATAGAAGGTATGGAAATAGTTATTATTCGTCATATAGATCTAGCTCAAAAGAGAAAAAAGGCGCATCATTATCAAAAAGATTTATTAAGCAAATTATAATTTGTTTGCTAGTTTATGCTGTATTTTATGTTACAACTAATAGAGAATATTTTTTGTCAAATGAATTTAGAAATAAAGCAGAAGAGTTTGCTTCTCAAAATGAAATTTTAAAAAGTACATATAATTACATTGTTGGCTATGTTGATAAATATTTTAATTCAAATAATGAAAATAATAATCAAAAAGAGAATAAAGAAATAGATTCCAATTCTCAAGAACAAAATCAAGAAAATGGAGTAATAGATAATAATTCGGAAAAAACAAATGAAACTGAACAAAATATAGGTGGTTCAAATGAAGGTATAGAAGAAGAACCTCAAAAAACACAGGAGGAAATTGATGTAGAAGAAATTAAGAGTAAAATAAACTTTATAGTTCCTGTAGAAGGAACTATAAGTTCAACTTTTGGGTGGAGAAATCCAACTTCCTCTAAAGTTCCTAAAAATCATACAGGCTTAGATTTAGCTGCACCCACAGGAACAATTATAAAATCTGCAACAGATGGAATTATAACAATGGTATCAAGCTATGGTGATTATGGAAAACATTATAGAATACAAAATGATGATGTTACAATTATTTATGCTCATTGCAGTAAATTATATCTAAATGAAGGTGATTACGTAACCCAAGGACAAGAAATAGCTGAAGTTGGATCTACTGGAAATTCAACTCGGACCTCATTTGCATTTTGAAATTAGAAGAGAAGATAGATTAGTAGATCCACAGTTGATACTCGATATTTAGCCTGTGTTTATTGTGTGGGGTTAAGGGAGAATTATGATTTTTAGAATTGATTTAAAGATATTTTTGTTGTTAATTCTTTTCTATTTTACTAAACAAATTGAAGTATATGGATTGATAATGATTTTTGCAATTATACATGAATTAAGCCACTTAGTTGCAGGGCTAGTTTTAAAAATGAAAGTAAAGAGAATAACAATTATGCCAGTTGGACTTTCTATAGAATTTAATATTCTATATAGTGACTTAAATGAGAAGATTTTAAAATCGAATAAATTAGAATTAAAAAAGATGTTTATAGCAATAGCAGGACCACTAATAAATATAATTATTATATTTATAGTATTTTTTTTAAATATAAAATTAGAATTAAAGCATTTAATTATATATTCTAATCTACTTATAGCAGTATTTAACTTATTACCAATTTATCCTTTAGATGGTGGAAGAATTTTGAAATCAGTAATATGTTTAATTAAAGGAAAAAGAAAAGCAGAGATGTTAATTAATAAAATTTCAAACCTTATGTTTTTTTGGATGATGTTTACTTTTAGTATATTAGTATATTATTTGAAAAATTTTGCTATTTTGTTTGTTATGATTTATTTGTTATACATAGTTACAAAGGAAAACAAAATATATAGAATGAAAATGCAAATGTATAAAATATTAGATAAGAATTGAAAAAGTGATTATTCTTTAATAATCACTTTTTTATGAGTACTATAAATAGTTATATATATTTAGTAAACAATATACCATCATAATTTCCATAGTAATTTTTTCTGAGTCCAACTTTTTGAAAACCATATTTTTTATACAAATTAATTGCAGTGATATTATTTGAACTCACTTCTAAATTTATTTGTTTTATTTCTTTTTTTATACAAAAATTAATAATATGTTCCATTAGAATTTTAGAAATACCGTTTTCCTCTAACAGATTTTTTAATAACAATATTAGTTATTTCAGCTGTATCAATTATCAGCAAAACCCCAATAAAGCCTATAATTTCACTATCAAATTTAGCTACAAAATAAATAGAATTTGGATTTTCTATTTCACTTTTAAATACTTCATAGTTCCAAAAATCATCAAATTTAATTTCTAAAATATCTTTAATTTCATTTAAATCAGACATATTCATAATAGAAATTTCAATTTTATTTTTCTGCATTTAGTTTTTCCTCCATTTTTTGCTCTGCTTCAGATTTTCTTAAGTAAAGAGGTTCTAATTTTAAATAATCAGGATTAAACCTATTTCTATAACCTAAAATACCTATGTTTTTTGCACATAATTCATTATTATCCACAAATGAACTATTTGGAAGATAATTTAAAATTGTATCTTTATTTTTTGTAGCACCATCTCCGACAAAAGTTATGGAATATTCAGGATTTATTTGCTGTAATTCTTCAAGTAAATCTGTTATATTTTCAAAAGATGCATTTCTTCTAATAATGTAATTATTATCAATTTTTTCAATAATTTCAGCAAATACATTGTTTCTTCTTGCATCAATTAAAGAACATATAATGCCTGTGCTTTCAACATTTAAGCTAAGTCCTTCTAACGAATTTACACCAACATATTTTAAGTTTAAACTATCAACAAAAGCTTTTACAGTTGCGATTCCAATTCGTATTCCAGTAAAAGAACCGAGGACCAATATCTATTGCCAATAAATCTATATCTTTTAATTGTAACTGGGTTTCTGCTAAAACATTAGATATAAGAGGTAACAAACTTTCAGAATGTGTTAAACCATTATTTAAATTCACATCTTTTATTACTTTTTCATCTTCTAAAATAGCAATTCCACATATTGAAGATGAGGAAGTTATACTTAATACTTTCATATTTAAGCCCTTTCTTAATTATATTTTTTGAGGTAGGAGGTCGGAGGTAGGAGATTGGAGGTTGGAGATTCGAAATCCGACCTCCGACCTCTGACTTCTGACTTCCAACTTCTGACATCCTACCTCTTTTTTATAATAATTTTAAATTATCTACACTCAGATTGAAACTGGTCCAAAATATCCTCATATTTTTCCCCAATTGCCTGAATGTTTATTATTCTACAATTATCATCTAATTCATTTTTTTCAAAGTAAATTTTAATATATTCTAATGGAAGAGCATCTTCAATTTGTTCGCCCCATTCAATTAAACAAATTCCTTTGTCAAAGTATTCTTCTCCACCAATTGCATAAAATTCATCTATATCAGCTAATCTATATACATCAAAATGATAAATTGTGGAGAATGGAGTCTGATATTCATTTACAATGTTAAAAGTGGGACTAGAAATTTCATCTTCTAAATTATAATAAGATAAAAAACCTTCTGTAAATTTTGTTTTACCAGCTCCTAATTCACCAGTAAGTACAACTGTATCACCAATTGTTAAATATTTAGCTAAAATTTTTGCAATATGTATAGTCTCTAATGAAGAATGTGATATTAATTTTAATTTTTGCATAATAATCTCAAATCCTTTCATAGTATATATTACAACAAAAAAGAGCAAATTTCAATAAAAAAGGTTGTATTTTTAATAAAAATAATTTATAATAATAACAATATAGTTAAAAGAGGCGATTAGATGAAAAATAAATCATGGATTATAATTGTAATAATGGGAATTGCGCTTACTATATCTACAGGTTATAGTATAGTACTTAGTCAAAAAAACGCAGAAAAAGAAAGTACAGTTACAACTACAAGTATAATAGAAATGACAGCTACAACTGCAACTATTAAGAATACTTTAAAAGGAACAGGAACAGTAAAATATAAAGAAGAAAATCTAGAAAATAATAGTAATCCACAAGAAAATCAAAACACTGTTGTTACTGAAGAAAATAAAGAGAATGAAATTAAAGAAAACATAATAAAGAGCTATGAAATAACACTCTCAGTTGAAGATAAGGATTTTAGTAAAGTAAAAGAAAACCAAGCTGTAGATATTGCTATAAAAAAAGAAGATCAAGTTTTAAATTATACAGGAAGGGTTAAAAATATTCTAAAAGATCCTCTTGCTAAATCAACTATTGATATAGAAGTTACCAATTCAGATGAAAATTTACAAGCAGATTTACAAGCAACATGTACTATCATTGTTGAAAAGGCAGAGAATGTTGTTGCACTTCCAATAGAAGCTATTCAAAAAGATGAGGAACAAAAAAAATATGTTGATTTAGTAGTTGAAGATGGAAACACAACTAAAATGTACATAAAAACAGGAATTTCAGATGATTATTATGTTGAAATAAAAGAAGGATTAAATGTAGGAGATAGGGTTCAAATCATAAAATCCTCTACAACAGTTGTTAATGATAATCAAAAAAACATTTTAAAACAAACAAGCGAAAAGTAATTTTCGCTTGAATGTTTTTCATATGCCACTATAGCTCAGTAGGTAGAGCAACTGATTCGTAACCAGTAGGTCAGCAGTTCGATTCTGCTTAGTGGCTCCAAAATGCGTTTTCATCGAACTACTTGTAGTTATTGATACAAGTGAATTTGAAGAAAACAAGAAGTGAATATCATATCACTTATATAAGTCGATTTAGTCGGCTTATTTTTTTTACTTTTAATTATTAAAATTGGCAATAAAAGTAAGAAATAGCCTCAAAATATTGAAAAAAGGAGGTTTTTGTGATATGATATCTACAGTTAAAAGAGAAATAGCAATAAGTAAAGAATTACATTCTAAAATTGAATGGGCTTGCACTTTTAGTAATTGCATACCAAAGATAAAGAATGGTAATTTGAGAATGGTTGAAAAAACTAATCTTGCTTATGTAGAACCACATACTGCAGTTATTAAAGATAAGCTGTATTTATTCTTTAATGAACACGAGTATTTTTACATAGGCAATTTAGCAAATAAGTACCCACTCTCAAAATTACGAGATTTTATCAATGGTAACTAATACTAGAAGTTTATTAATTTATAGTAAATTTCATTTCCTATAAATTAATAAAGCACATTGCACAGAAAAATTGCATAGCAATTTTTCGCGTCAACAAATCTTTACGCTTTTTTTATTTAATTCTATTTATAAGGACAAATAAAGTTCTAAAAAAGCGAGATTTGTTATTTTCAGCAAGTTATATAGATTTCAAAGTGTTAGTTATCATACTAGCACTTTGTTTATTTTTAGGAGGTAGTAAATGGAAAGCGTTGAAAAGAAAATTGCAGGTATTTATATAAGAGTAAGTACCGAAGATCAGGCTCGCGAACGGATTTAGTTTAGGAGAACAAGAAGAAAAACTAAGACAACTATGTAAATACAAAGATTTTGAAATATTTAAGGTTTATAAAGATGCAGGAATATCTGCAAAGAATATGAAAGATAGACCAGCATTTCAACAAATGTTAGAAGATATGAAAGCAGGAAAACTAAATTATATAGTTGCATATAAACTCGATAGAGTAACTCGTTCAGTAAGAGATTTAGAAGTTTTAATTAGCACTCTTGAGCAATATCATTGTTATTTAATTTGTGATAGAGATGATGTTAATACTTCTACAGCAAATGGTCGTTTCTTTGTTAGAATGTTAACTGTGCTTTCTCAACTTGAAATAGAAATAGTATCTGAAAGAACAAAATTTGGTTTAAATGGTGCAATAAAAGCAGGTCATATTCCAGGCAAAGTTCCATTAGGTTATTATAGAGATACTGATAAAACATTAAAAGTAGATGTTGCAACAAAAGATATTGTTTTAAGAATATTTGAATTGTATTTAGAAGGTAAAAGTTATCAAACTATATCTAATATCTTAAATGATGGAAAAATCTTATCTCCTAACAATAAAAAATGGTGCGACTCCACTATTGATAGAATTATAAATAATAAGATTTATATAGGCGATTATGAAAGATATAAATATGATACAGATAAAGAAACAGAACTATTTGTAGATGTTGTCCCTCCTATTATAACAAGAGCTATGTGGGAAGAAGTGCAAAAACAGAAAGAAAAAAATCAAAGGTCTTATTGTAGAAATAGAGTTTATATTTTCTTTCAAAAACTTGTATGTCCTACTTGTCGGTAAAATAATGACTTGCAAAGGTGCAGGTGGTAAAAAAGCTAAATATATGTATTATTTCTGTGATAACTGCAATTTATATTATAACGAGGCTGAAATTGAAGATTGCTTAATTGATTATGTTTTAGACTTAGTGGAATACGATTTTCATGTAAATAAATACTTCTATCCTTTACTTGCTGAAAAGAAGAATAATGAAACTAAAGAAATTGAAAAAGAAATCAAAAAATTAGAGCAACAAAAGGAAAGAATTAAAAAGGTCTATCTTTCTGGAATTGTAAAAGAAGAAGATTTTGCAGAAGATTATAAACTGATAGAAAAGAAATTAGCTGATTTAGAAAACAAGAGAATAGACTCTTTAGAATTTGACAAAGAAGCTTATAATCCACAGCACTTACTTGCTGAAAGAGATATTGAAAGAGAAAAACTAACAGAATATCAAATGTATAAAGATGTTTTACTAAAACTATGGACTATAAAAAGCAAAGAAGAAAAACAATCTTTTATATCTAAATTTATAGAAACAGCTACATTAAAGAAAGATGAACAAGGCAATTTTGATATAGATAAAATCAATTTTAGAAGTAGTTTTGTTGAGCAGATAGATAAGTTATATGATAAGGGTGTTGTGGATTTTCCAACTATGCTAGAAAGAGGTGGAAAACTAGAAGATACTAGAATTAGTGTAAATATGAACAATGAACAATTACAAGACTATTTAAGTACATTGAAAAAAGAATTAGATATAAACTATATGAATTTGGGAGAATACTATTTCCACGATGATAAGATAGATGAAAACTATGATAATAAATCTAAAGTTGCAATGATTAGGGATAGACATATTGAATTTAAGTTAAAGAAAAATCAAAAAGTAGTTAGAATGGTAGCAATAAAACAATATAAAAACTTTTTAGCAAAACCAGAAGGAAAATTACGACTAGGACTTGTCACTCATATTACTACAAAGAAACAGCATAAATAATGGTTGCAACTATTACTTTAATGGCAGTCTATGTTGCAACAAGCAAATTAGCGAATACAAATTTATATTTGCGGGTAGCAATATAAATTTTGTGTGAGGTAATTTGATAAATTTTATCCCTGTGGGAGAAAATTTATTGCCTCGCAGAGCCCCCGACTTGTGCTTATGGGCACAAGTCATAGGGGGTTAGGACTTATGGAAGTACATAAGTCCTGTGCTTCGAAGCAAATTCTAAAGGAGGAAAAAAGATGGATGAAGAATTGGCATATTCATTTCACTTGGGTAGTGATAAGAATAAAAGTAAAGTAGCTAAAAAAGTTTCAAAAGGAAATGTATCAGGTACTACTTCACTCTCAAATAATGCTATTCAAAATGCAAATGATTTATCAAGAGTAAATAAACACAATTTACGAGATTACGATAATCAAAGAGATTTAATTACTACTATTTATGGAAATAATGATATTGTAGAAGATGTTAAACAAGTCTATTTAGATGAATTTGAAGAAGCTCGTCTTGAATACAATAATAAACAACCTAAAAAAGATAGAAAAATAAATAATTATTTTGATAAAGTAAGTGGTTCACAAAATGATATTGCTTGTGAAATTATAATAGAACTTGGAGATATGGACTTTTGGAGTAATAAAGATGATGAATATAAATTTAAAATGGTTGATGTATATAGAGAGCAAATTGAAGATTTATCAAAAATTGTTCCAGCATTTAAAGTAGCAAATGCTACTATTCATTTTGATGAAACTTCCCCACATATGCACGTTGTAGGTGTTCCAATAATTAAAAATTGTAAAAGAGGAATGAAAAAGCAAGTTGGAAAATCACAAGTATTTACTAAAACATCACTAACTCAAATTCAAGACAAAATGCGAAATGCTTGTATTAAATCTTATAATAAATTCTATGGAGTTGATATAAGGCTAAAAGAAAAGCAAAAGGGCAGAAATCAAGATATTAATGTTAAAGAAATGGGAGATTATAGAAAAATCAAAAAACAAATGCAAGAAAAAGAACGAAAACTTGAAAAAGCTAATAAGCAAACTATAAAACTAGATACCGCAAGTAATAATATAAATGAAATACTAGATAATTTAAAACCTACTAAACTTAATAAAAATAATATGCTTATTTCAAGCGAGAATGTGAAAATTATCAAAAATTATACAAAAGATGTAAAAGATACCACCAAAACAATTAGAACTGTAAATGACTTAAATATGGCGATTAGAGACTTTGAACATTCAGCATTTGAAGTACAACAAGAAAATAGTTCTTTAAAAAATGAACTAGATTTAAAAGATGAAGAGATTGGCAAATTAAATAAGGTCATTTCAAAACAAAAAAAAACTATTGGAAAATTACAAGTTGAAAAACAAAGTTTAAAAGAACAATTACAAAGATTTAAAGGATTTTGGCACAGCATTATAAAATATTTCCAAAATAAAATAAATTGGGATAATGATAAGAGTTTTATTGAAGTAGCAAAAGATTTATTTACAAATAAAATATTTGATAGTAACGAATATGAAATTGTAAATGATGCAAGGAAAAAAGTTAAACCAATAGATGAAATTGAAGCAATTAAAGATAAAAAGAAAAATAATATGGAATTGAAATAAAGGAGTTGATTTTAGTTATGGAAAATGAAAATACGAAAAATTTAATTGAAATGATTGATAAAATGGATATAAAAGACAAATTAAGACTTGCAATATGTATGAGCCAAGATAAATGGTCTGGACTGAAATTCAATACAAAAGAAAATTATGAGAAATTTGATAATATGCTGAAAAGCACAGATGAAGAATACAGAACTGCAAATATAAATATGGCAAAATATTTTAATGTAATGTTTGCAGAGGCTAAACTTATGGAGTCATCTGTAGAGCAACAAAATCAAGTAGCATTATATTTATTTAATAGTATAAAACTTGAAAAATAAAAAAGAACAAAAATTTGCAGAAATTTTAAATGTTCGCTTGTAATTTAGGATAAAACAGAGTATAATGTAAACATCCTTTTCATAAAGGAAATCTTTGTGAGAGGAGGTGTTGTGTGAATATGAGTAGCTACATGCTTATATGGATTCTGCTTCAAAAGATTGAAAAATTGGAAGAAGAGTTGAATACATATAAAAACAACACAAGTAAAAACTGATTTATCAGTTCAGAGCAGTTCATCACCTGCTCTGTTTTTTAGGCAAAAAAAAGATATGTGTCATCACTCACATATCAGGTGTTGCTCAATGAGTAGCTACACTCTTAAGCTATTATTATTATACTATCATTTTTTGTATTTGTCAAATAATTTTCAAAAATTTTGCAAAATTTCCTATTCTGCTATTACTTCGTTAAAAAGCGGATCATCAAAGAAATCCTTTAATGTAATATTAAAACCTTCACATATATGCAACATAGTATCCATTCTTAAATTTTTTGTGTCATTTTTTAGAAAATCAGATATAGTAGGCAAAGATATTCCTGCAGCTTTAGATAAATCCCAAAGTTTCATATTATTCTGTTTCAATAGTTGTTTTATTCTTTTTCTTGTAGCATCTGAAAGTTGCAATTTCTACACCTCTTTTCTAAAAATTCATTCTTTATGTGAATTATAGCAAAGTAAAAAATCTTACCACTAAGGAAAATCTTAATTTTTATAAAAAAGTTAAGATTTTCCTTAATAACCTATTGCAAAAATAAAAAGTTAGTGATATATTATTAAGGAACTCTTTAATAATAAAATTTTAAAATATCTTGCAAGAAAAATAGTAAACTGCTATAATATAAATGTAAAAATTAAAGAACAAAGGAAATGAAGAAATGAACAAAATCGATGAAAACCGCTTAAAAAAAAATATATATATATTTTTTTTTACGGACTTTAATTTTATAAATCGTTTATGTAAGCATAAGGCTATTTTTCTGTATGCGTTTTTGATGAACTCAAAAATGTATGTGTAAAAATAGTCTTTTTTGTGTTTAAATTTAGGTTTTAATTTTTATAATAATAAAATAATTTTGCTTATGTCTTTTTACAAAAGACAAGGAAGGTAGGTTAAAAATGGTAAATTTTATATTTAATAAGAAAGGTGTTGTAAAAAATAAAAATTCTGGAATTACACTTATTGCCCTCGTTATAACTATTATAGTACTTTTAATATTAGCAGGAATTTCAATATCAATGTTAAGTGGAAATAATAGTATACTTACAAGAGCTTCAGATGTGGCTATAGAAACAGAAAGAGGCGAAGTAAAGGAAGAGATAAACTTAGCAATTGAGGATGCAACTTTAAAATATTATTCCGAAGGGTTAAACTCGATAAAAGATGCATATTCTCAAGAACTATTTGAGAGAAATATTCGAGGAACAATAAGTGATTTTAAAATTACAGATTCATATGTTAAAGGGGTAATTACCAAAAGCAGTGGAAGACAGTACAAATTTTTGGTAAACTTGAATAATGGAAAATTCAATGTTGCACAATATAATGGAAACGAAGAAGCGCTAAATATTAACTGTTCAATAGTATATGAAATAATAGATATGGAATGGGGGCCATCATCAGAAGGTCCATTTTTAAAAGTTGCATTGAATAACGAAATCACAGAATCAACTATAATAAATGTAAAATTTAATGGAGATAATTTGATAGAGTATTCAAGGGGACAAGATTACATTTATTTTAGGATTACAGATGCGGGAGACTATGAAATCAAAGTAGATTATGAAGGTGAAGAAACTATAAGAAATGTAAAAGCAATACCTTTGAAATATTCGATGGATTTAAAAGAAGGAAGGAAGTTTAAAATTGAATTAGAAGAAATAAATGAAGATATAAATTTGAAAAGCTCAGATACATCGGTTGCAAAAATAGAAAATGATACTATTAATGCCTTGGCAGTTGGTACAACAACTATATCTATTGAAAGTCAAGATACAAATATAGTAAGCAATGAAATGCAATTAAATGTTATTTCTCCTGTAGGAGATTTTGTTAATTATAATGTGACATATACAGATATGAATACAGATTATGATTTTAACGCAAATAATGGTTGGAGAATTTTGAAAAAAACAAAAAATTCGTTAGATTCTACAAAATATGATTTACAACTTATAAGTACAGGAATACCAGCAAATATAAAGCCTAGTTATAAAAACAATATAGGAAATGAAAATAATGGATGGTGGGGAAAAACTGAACAAGTTAGAGAAATTTATGGCGATTTTATTGCAAATGAAGGTTTTGAATATAATGCCACAACAGCAAGAATAACAGGATATCCTAATCATTATGTTGTAACAGGATTAAGAAAAAACTTTGATGATATACCATTACTTAGTGGAGATACACCAACAGATAATAAAGCGTGTTATAAAAAAATAAATAATCATACAAATGAAAATTTAGAAGGAAGTATTTTCAAAGAAGCAGGAACTATAAAGGATAAAATTGAAAGCATTTATAATTTGAATGTTATTGAAGCAACAGGAATTAATTATATAACTTATAGTGGCTCTGAAAATATTACTAAAGAAATAGCCACTGGATTAATAAGTTTAAATAATTTATACTATATAAACAGAGATTTTGGATATGATATTTCTACAAGAGTTAAAGAGTATATTTTAGCATCAGTTCCAAATTCACAAGGAAATATTATATATTCTATAGATAATAGAAGTTTAAATTTAGCTGTAAACCCTTCAGGAAGCGTTAGAGGTTTAAGACCAGTTGTTAATTTAAAAAACGTAGATATGACTTTTAATAATGAATCAGAAATTTGGAATATAGAATAAACATTCAGAGTTTAATTTGTCAGATAAAAGACTTAAAGCTTTGTCACATATGATTCAAAAAAGAGCTAGAATGTATATAGATATTATTAATAAAAAATGTCGTTAAGCATCAAACTTAAAGAAACATAGGAGGAAAAAATATGAAAAACAAAGGTATAACATTAATTGCATTGGTCGTTACAGTGATAGTCCTTTTGATATTGGCTGGAATTTCTATTTCAATGCTAGCTGGAAATAATAGTATTTTACAAAAAGCAACAGATGCAAAAACAGAAACTGAAAGAGGAGAAGTTTATGAACAAATAAGTCTAGCAACAGCATCTGGAGAAATGGATTATTATTCTAATGGGACTGATAGATTAACAGCATATAAAAATGCATTATTAAATGGCGTAGAAGGAATTGATAGAGATAATTTAACAGATAATAGTTCCAATTTAATTACAGGAACAGTAACTACAAAAAGCGGAAAAAAATATGATTTTTCTGTACCTGTACCAGTGACAGATATAACAATTGCAGAACATGAAGAAAAAGTAATTGAGCTTACATCTGTATATGCAAAATTGTATAATGATGGTACATTAATATTAAGTAGTACGGATTATACAGATTCATCAAAAACTTTAACAAAAGATTTTGGAATGGTTGAAAATAAATCAGCTAATAATTATTGGTCTGCTAGTGATTATAATACTTTAGTTACAAAAGTGAGTTTTTATGATGAAATAGTACCTTCAACAACAGCATATTATTTTAACAATTTAACTAATTTAACTACTTTTGAAAATATGAACAATTTAGAAACAAGCTTAGTAACTGATATGAAGTATATGTTTGCAGGTTGCGGTAGCTTGACAGCTATAGATGTTAGTAAATTTGATACTAGCAACGTAACCAATATGTCATACATGTTTGCAGGTAACTGTAACGTTAAGCATGGACCACCTTATGAGACTTATTATTATGTAGCACATTTACAAGAGCTAGATTTGAGTTCTTTTGATACTAAAAATGTAACAGATATGAGCTGTATGTTTATGGATCAAATAGTGATTGAAACAATAAATCTCGATAAATTTGATACAAGTAAAGTCCAAAATATGTATTCGATGTTTGAAAATTGTGTGAGTTTAAAAAGCTTAAATTTGAAAAGTTTTAACACAGGTAATGTTACAAATATGAGCTCAATGTTTGATAAATGTATTTCATTAACGGAACTAGATTTAACTTGCTTTGATACAAAGCGTGTTTCTAACATGAGCTTGATGTTTAAAGGAATGTACAAAGCATATCAGGGTAGTGATCTATATTATTATAATGAAGTGCGAAGAAGTGGTACAGAAATGAAAATCAAAAAAATATATGTGTCTGAATTATGGAATACAGATAATGTTTCTTTTAGAGGTTACAATAATACTTTAGGATACAATATGTTTTATAATTGTCCTGAATTAAGTGGTGCTATTGCTTATGATGAAAATAAAACAAGTCTAGAATATGCTAATTATGAAACTGGTTATCTTACGTATAAAAGTAACACATAAAAACTACTATGAGTTTTCTTAGAAAATGAATATAGTTCCATTTTCTAAAAATATAAAACTCATTTGTCGAAAAATGCAACAATATGTCAACGAAAAGTATTGATTTTTCAGTATTTTTCGTTGCAATTCATCGTATTGTTGATATTAGCTGGTATAAGTATTTCTATGTTATCTGGAGATAATTCTATACTAAGTAGAGCGGGAGAAGCAAGAGATAAAACGCTAGAAACTCAAAAAGATGAAGAAGTAAAAATTGCAGTATTAGGAAGTTATGATAGTCGAGCAAATTTAGATATTGATAAATTATTAGCAAATCTAAATGAAATAAAAGACATAACAGTTACACCAACACAAGAAAATGGATCAAATACATTCCCTTTAACAGTAGAAACAGAATATGCAACTTACGAACTCACAAGTGATGGAAACTTCGAAGAAGTAGTAATAGCAGATAGAACGGGAATAAGTGTAGGAGATTATATCACATATACATCACCAGTAGCTAAAACAGAAACACCATCTGTATCATTAAGTACTGCAGAAACGGGATATACAAGTGAACAAACATTACCAGCAAAAGATACATTTAGGGTAATGGATATAGATAGTCGTGGAAATATGACATTAATAGGAGCAATGACATCATCAGATAAAGAAATATGTTTTAGTGGAGCTTTAGGATATAATAATGCAGTATATACATTAAATGCAAAATGTAGTGAATTATATAAAGACACAACTAAAGGAATAACAGCAAGAAGTATAAAAGTAGAAGATATAACAGATAAGTTTAATCAAACAGGGAAAGATAAATTAACAACTTATGTAAGTAATCAAATATCATCATTATCAGCAAATACAAATGTAACAAAAGATACCACCAATAATACAGTAACATATAGTAATGGAAATACAAATTATCCAGATATCTTCCAATATGAGGCAGGAGGATTAATTGATAGTACAGCAACATCTGGAGTAATAGGACAAAGCGAAATCTATAGTGAATATAATTACAATGGAAATAAAGGATTAACAGATTTAGCAAATAAGAAAGCAACAACAAGCTTAACTGTTCCATATACATATTATAATACAACACATGCAGCAGGAGATTTTGAAGATTCCGCTAAAGCAGCAGCATACCGAAATATTTTTTTGGAACAGGTAAATATTATTGGCTTGCTTCGCGCTGTATCCATTGCTACTCGGGCTATGCGGATTTCAGGCTTCGCTACGTGAACGGCTCTTACTTGAGCGGAAGTAGTCTGTATGGTTCGTACGACGACTCTGTTAACATCCGCCACCGCGTGTGCCCCGTAGTTTATCTACCATCTAGTGTCGAAGTAGAGATAAGTGCAAATCCAAAAAATCAAACCAATACAAGTGGTACTGCACATGTAGTAAAATAGAGTAAAACCGCCAGAAGAGGCCTTTGGTCTCTTGGCGGTCGCGTCTAAATTATATCTGTGCAAAAAGCTACTTAATACTCATTTTCTATTGACAAAAATTCAAATTTTATGTTAAAGTATAATTAATAAATCGAATTATATAATAGTGCTAAAATAGAGTATGTCATTTTTCGCATACCTGTTTCGAAATGGTACCAAAGAGAGGCTATTCGAACTTATTTGAATTTTATTCAAATGAGTTCGAATTTTTAAAACATAAAAATCAAATATTTTCAAATCATATCTTTTGCATTTGCTAAAATAATTTTTTCAATTAAAACAAAGGTAAAAAATTTTTGATAGAATATGAAAAAATTATTAATAAATGATAAAAGAATGAATATAATATAAAAAGCAATTCCGAAAAAATAAAAAAACTTGACTTTTTCGGAATATAATGTATAATAATTTTGAGGTGATTTCATGAAATTAATTAAACGTGATAAATATTTAAATGAATTAATTGGTGTAATAGGAACTCCTGATATAAAAGTTATAACAGGAATTAGACGTTCTGGAAAATCAAAACTATTAGAAGCATTTAAAAAATATATTGAAGAAAATATAAATAATTATAATATTATTCACATTAATTTTAGTTTGTCTGAGTTTGATAAATTAAAAGAATATCACAAGTTGTATGAATATATAAAAGAAAATTATGAAGAAAACAAGAGCAATTATGTTTTAATTGATGAAGTTCAAATGTGTGATGGATTTGAAAATGTTGTAAATTGGATTCATGCCGAAGAAAAATATGATATTTATATAACTGGTTCAAATGCATTTTTATTGAGTAGTGATTTAGCAACTTTGTTTACAGGAAGAACCTTTCCTATTGAAGTATATCCTTTCTCTTTTTCCGAATTTATGAAGTATTATGATTATGATGATGCTGATAAAGTATTTGATGAATATGTTATAAATGGTGGAATGGCAGGTTCTTATGTTTATAGTGAGCAAAAGGATAAATACAAATATATTGAAGATGTATACAATACTCTGATAGTAAGAGACATAAAGAAAAAATATAATATTAGAAATGTGAAAGTTTTAAATAATTTAAATAATTTTTTAATAGATAATATTTCTAATATTACATCAACATTAAAGATTACGAATGTGCTTAAAGAAAATGAAAATAGTATTACTGATAAAACAATAAATAAATATATAAGTTATTTATGTAATGCTTTTGCTTTTTATAAAGTTGGAAGATATGATATAAGAGGAAAAAAATATTTGAGTTCTTTGGATAAATATTATTTAGCAGATCATTCTTTTAGATATGCTATGCTTGGAATAACAAATATGGACTATGGTAGAACTTATGAAAATATGGTTGCAATAGAACTATTAAGAAGAGGATACGATGTATGTGTTGGCACTTTATATAATAAAGAAATTGATTTTGTAGCACAAAAAAGAAATGAAAAATTATATATACAAGTATCTGATAATATAAGTGAGGAAAAAACATTTAAACGTGAAGTAGATTCGCTATTAAAGATAAAAGATGCATATCCTAAAATTTTAATTGCAAGAACCAGACATGATGATTATACTTATGAAGGAATTGAAATAAAAGATATTGCTAATTGGTTAGCTAGTGAATAAGCCACAATAATCTAAAACTAAATTATATGCTAAAGTAAAATAAAGAAATTTTAAAAGTTAAGGAATGATAAAAAATGTATTTTGAAAAAATGAATCCAATATTAAATGATTTAGAAAACAAAGAAATAGAAATAGCGGGCGGAAGTGTAGTTGGAATGACACTTTCAACAATAAATTCTCTTATAAAATATATTGCAAATTTAACTATAAATAAAAAGAATTATGAAGATGTGCAAGATAAAGTTAAAGAAATTTTAGAAAAAGCAGAAAATTTGAAACAAAATTCTTTAGAAGCTATTGATAAAGACAAAGAAATTTTAGAAGAAATATTAAATGCATATAAATTAAGAAAAGAAAATTTAGAAAAATATGCTCAAGTGTGTAAAGAAGCGGTGAATTTTTGTATGAGCGTTGTAAATATTGCAAATGAAACTTTAAAATTATCTGACGAAATAAGTAAAGTAGGAAATAAAATGCTTTCAAGTGATTTTAAAATTTGTAAATATTATTCAATTGCTTCTATTCAATCTGCAATGGAAAATGTGTATATTAATTTAAAATCTGTTGAAGATGAAAACTATGTAAATCAAATTGAAGAAGAATGCAAGCGAATTTTAGAAGGAATACAAAAATTTTATAATTAGCCGAATATAAAAATATATAAATTATAATAAAAATTTAATAACGACCTTCAAAAGTAAATGTTTGATAATAGATTATAATTTAATATATAATTATAAAATCTTTAAATAACTATATGAGCTTTTTAAATGAAATAATAATGCAAAAAGTCTTTTAAGTGCTCTAAAATTAAACAGTGTTCAATATGAAAGCATGTTAAATTTTAGGGGTGTTATGAAATTAATTTGAAAAATAATAATAAATAGAGATAGATTGTTATTTATAAAAGTCAAAATCGAAGGTTTAAAAATATAAAATTGCTTTTTAAAATAGAAAGGGATGCGATAAAAATGCAAATTTTAGATGGGAAAGTTGTTGCTGAAAAAATAAAAAATAATTTTGAACAGCAAATAAGTAATTTGAAAATAAAGCCAAATATTGCAGTTTTAGGAATTAAAGGAGACGATGCAAGTGATGTTTATATAAAAAGAATTGAGAAAAACTGCGAAAAATATGGAATTGGATTTAATTTGATGATGGCAGAAACAGAAGAACAGTTTCAAGCAAATTTTGCAAAAATAAAAAATGACGAAAAAATTACAGGAATAATGTTTCAAGAGCCTTTATCAAAAGAGCTTTCAAATTTAATAAACGAAATTCCTTCAAATAAAGATATAGAAGGAGCAAGCCATGAAAATATGGGAAAATTATTTGTTGGCGAAAAAGATGCAATTGCTCCATGTACAAGCAAAGCTGTAATTGAAGTGTTTGATTATTACAATATAGATTTAACAGGTAAAAAGGTTGTAGTTGTTGGAAGAAGCAATATTGTTGGAAAGCCTTTAATTCCACAATTACTTCAAAAAAATGCAACAGTAACAATATGTCACTCAAAAACAGCAAATTTAAAAGAAGAAACCAAAAATGCTGATGTAGTAATAATGGCAATAGGTAAGGCAAAATTCTTGAAAAAAGAAGATATTAAAGATGGTGCAATTTTAATTGATGTTGGCATAAATTTTGAAAATGGAAAAATAGTTGGAGATATAGATTTTGAAGACATTAAAGAAAAAGCTTCAATGTGTACACCAGTTCCAGGGGGAATTGGAACAATAACAAATGCGTTGTTGATTAGAAATGTTATAGAATCTTGTGAGGGGCAAAGGTAGTTCTATATCGGATTTTAACAAACCATAACTAAAACTTGTGAAAAAATCTAAAAAACTATTGCATTTTTTGAAAAATGATAATAAAATATATTTTATATTAATATAGTGTAAAAGCAGAGAGGAAAGTTGAATTTTTAAATATTATATAAAGATGTAATTAAATTTCTAAAACTGATTTTACACTATGGAAAGAAGAGGCAAATTATGAAAATTTTATTAGATGCAATGGGAGGAGATAATGGTCCTGATGCAAATATAAAAGGAGCAGTAAGAGCAATAAATCAAATACAAGCAGAAGTGATTTTAATTGGAAAAGAAGAAGTTATAAAATCTAAATTACAAGAGTTTTACGGAAAAACAGCTGAGGAAATATCTCCAAGACTAAAAATACATAATGCTACAGAAACAATCGAAATGGAAGATACTCCAACACTTGCAATTAAGCATAAAAAAGATTCATCTATGGTTGTTGGATTTAGAATGCTTAAAGATGGAGAAGGGGATGTGTTTATTTCTGCAGGGAATTCAGGAGCTTTGCTTACAGGAGCTACCTTAATTGTTGGAAGAATTAAAGGAATAGATAGACCAGCATTAGCAGGAATTTTACCAGCGTATAAAAGTAGATTAGTTTTAATAGATTCAGGCTCAAATACTAATTGCAAACCAATAAATTTATTACAATTTGCTCAAATGTCTAGCATATATATTAGAAATACTTTTGGAGTAAAAAATCCAAGAATTGGACTTTTAAATATAGGAACAGAAGAAACAAAAGGTAATGAATTAGTAAGAGAAAGCTACAATTTATTAAAAGAAAAATCAAAAGATTTAAATATAAATTTCGTTGGAAATGTTGAAGGAAGAGATGCTTTTACAGGTGAAATAGATGCAATTGTTACAGATGGATTTACAGGAAATGTATTTTTGAAAGCAGTTGAAGGTCTAGGAAAATTTGTTAAAAGAACTCTAACAGAAAGCTTAACAAAAAATATTATATCAAAAATTGCAGCATTGCCAGCACTTCCAGGAATAAAAAGATTTTCAAAAACAATGGATTACAAATCTTATGGAGGAGCCTTGTTTTTAGGAGTAAAAAAACCTGTTGTTAAAGCACATGGAAGTAGTGATGAAACTTTATTTGAATTTACAATTAAACAGGCTGAACAATTTGTAAACAACAAAACTGTTGAAAATTTAATTTCTGAATTTGAAAAACAGAAAGTTGAAGCTAAAAATTAAGATAAAAAACTGAATGCTCGTTCTAAAAAAAATAAATTTGAAATAACTATTGACAAAATAAAAAACATATAATATAAATGTTACATAAGGTAATGTATCACTTGAGAGGAGGTGAACTTATAATGAGTTCAGAGGAGATTTTTGAAAAGATAAAAAACATCATAATTGAGCAATTACAAGTTTCAGAGACAGCTGTTACAGAAGAAGCATCATTCATAGATGATTTAGGAGCAGATTCACTTGATTTAGTAGAATTAATAATGGCTCTTGAAGAAGAATTTGGTATAGAAATTCCAGACGGAGATGCAGAAAAAGTTGTTACTGTAGGTGATGTTGTAAGTTATATCAAAGAAAATGTAAAATAATGAATATAAAAGGGAATTGGAATTTAATAAGGTTCTGGTTTCTTTTTTTTATTCAAAGCATATTGCATATGTTTACAATGTTGCTTTTATAGGGTTATGTATTAACGAGAAATTTTTATTTTAAAAATTTTTCGAAAAGGGGTTGACAAAATTCATTTTAGGCTTTATAATAGAATTTGTCTGTAGGACACGGGCAGGTGGTCGAGTGGTTAATGGCACCAGACTGTAGTCTTTAGGTTTTAAAGACCTTAAATTGCAGCTCATATAAGTGATTATGTGATGATAACTAGGCTAATTCGGGGAAGTCTTAACAGCTAGGCTGATGATAATCCCGAGCTAGGAAGTAATTCCGAGTGTAGAGACTTTATACCTGGTATCTCATTAGAGATAAAGAGAAAGTCCAGACTACAAACATTTATAAATGGTAGTGAAAACTATAGTAGTAAGAAATCTGGCCGCGAGAGCGTACGTTGGTTCGAATCCAACCCTGCCCACCAAAATACAAGGAAACTTGTATTTTTTTTATGCATAAAAATCACAAACTCCTTTAATTGTACACTCCTCACATTTAGGCTTCCTTGCTGTGCAAGTATATCTCCCATGCCAAATAAAAAGGTGATTTACATCTTTTAAATATTTTTTATCAATTTGTTTTAACAAATCTTGTTCTATTTTTGAAGGGTCAGATTGTTTAGAAAGTCCAATTCTATTAGATATTCTTTTGCAATGAGTATCAACTGCAATACCATTTGCAATTCCAAAAACTTCTAAAAGAATAACATTTGCGCTTTTTCTACCAACACCTGCAAGTTTTAAAAGGCTATCCATATCTTGTGGAACTTCACCACCAAAATCTTCTAAAATTTGTTTAGCACATTTTTTTATATTTGCAGCTTTATTTCTATAAAATCCGCATGGATGAATTAAATCTTCCAATTCTTTAATATCAATATTTGAAAAATCTTCAATAGTTTTACATCTCTTAAAAAGAGTGGGGGTTGTTAAATTTACTCTTTCATCAGTACATTGTGCAGAAAGCATTACTGCAATAACTAACTGAAAAGGAGTTTCAAAATCTAAGCTACATTTTGCTTCTGGATATGTTTTTTTCAATAATTTAATTAAATTACTTGTTTCATTTTTTGTCATAATTTTTGCTCCTTTAATTTATATGTTAACTTTTTATTTATTAATCACAACTATTATATAGAAAAAAATAATGAAAATCAAATATTTCTCTTTACTTTTTGAAAAAAATTGTATATAATAGAACGGAAACAAGAAAGGAAGGACAATATATGAGACAAGAATATGTTACTCAATATGCAAAAGATGAATTTGAAGGATACAATAATAGAATCAGTAAAGAAGGAAAAAGCATTGAGGATTGCTTAATTGAAACAATAAGGGGACTTGTAATGAGAATAGGTTTGCATAATAGTAACTGGTTTTCTTTCCAAGTAAAAGATGCTTTGATGGATATAGGTAAAAAGTCGATAAATAAATACCCAAATAAAAAAAATGAAATTATACAGTTAGTAATAAATACATTAAAACCTTTAGGCTACGAGGTAGAGGAAAAAGATTTTGAGCAAAAAAAAGAAGATTTTGAAAGATAATTAAATATGAAAGGAAGTATAATGATGGAAAATATATTAGTTTTTGGACACAAAAATCCAGATACAGACACAATAATGTCTGCAATAGCAATGGCAAATTTAGAAAGCAAAAAAGGTAACAATGCAAAAGCATGTAGATTAGGAAATATAAATAAGGAAACAAAATTTGCTTTAGAATATTTTAAACAAGAAGAACCTGAACTAATAGAAAATGTAGCAGAAGGGCAAGAAGTTATACTTGTTGACCACAACGAATTCGGTCAAAGTGCAGATGGAATAGAAAATGCAAAAATATTAAGAGTAGTAGACCATCATAAAATAGGAGATTTTAAAACATCTGAGCCACTATATTATACTGCAATGCCGGTAGGATGTACTGCAACAATTATTTTTGGAATGTATGAGCAAGAAAAAATTGATATAGAACCCAAAATTGCAGGATTGATGCTTAGTAGCATAATTTCAGATACATTATTATTCAAATCTCCTACATGTACTAAGCAAGACATAGAAGTAGCTACAAAATTAGCAGAGATTGCAAAAGTTGATGTTAACGAATATGGACTTAATATGCTTAAAGCAGGAACAGATTTAAGTGATTTTTCTCCATCAGAATTAATTAATATAGATTCTAAACCGTTTACAACAAATGGAGTTAAATATCAAGTTGCTCAAGTAAATACTGCAAGTATTGAAGATGTATTAAAAGGAAAAGCTGAGTTAGAAAATGCAATGGAAGAATTTATTAAAGAAAATTCTGAAGATTTATTTGTTCTTTTAATTACAGATATCTTAGAAAATAATTCTCAAATTTTAGTTGTAGGTTCAAGAAAAGATATCATAGAAAAAGCATTTGGAGTTAAATTAGAGGATAATATGGCATTTTTACCAGGTGTTGTATCTCGAAAAAAACAAGTTGTACCTGTAATAGATAAAAATATATAAAAAATTGGCTGTGTACGCTTAAAATAATTTAATAGTACTGTAACCTAAAAATAAAATTTTGTTTTCAAAAGAAAACCATAAGAGCAAATATTATATAAAAAAAATAGTATTTGTTTTCGAATGAAAGGAAGTAAGTAAATTGAAAGAAGAAACAAAGGCAAGGATAAAAGATATTATAGAATGGATAGTATGTATAATAATTGCATTAATAATTGCAATTGCATTTAGATTTTTTGTAGGAACACCAACAATTGTTCAACAACCATCAATGGTTCCAACATTACAACCAAATCAAAGATTATGGCTTAATAGATGGGTAAGAACTACTAAAAAAATGCCATCAAGAGGAGATATAATTACCTTTGAAGCACCATCACAAATTGATTTAACATCTGCAGAAATCAATCAAAGTGCTGTTGCAAGATACGAAAATGATCCAATTTCTATATGGAGTAAATTCTCATATTATGTATTAGAAGTTAATAAAACAAGCTACATAAAAAGAGTGATAGGACTTCCTGGAGATCATGTTGAGATTAAAGATGGAAAAGTATATATAAATAATCAAGAATTGCAAGAGTCATATTTACCAGCAGGAATTGTTACTGATAATGGACATGGAAATTGTACAGATATAATTGTTCCTGAAAATTGTGTATTTGCAATGGGAGATAATAGAGCCCAAAGTAGTGATTGTAGAAGATTTGGATGCATTCCATTAGAAAAGATTGAAAGCAAAGTTTGGATAAGAATTTGGCCGTTAAATTTATTTGGAAAAATTGATAAATAAAAGGTTACAATTTATATATTAACTACAGCAGAGGACAAACAATTGTTAAATTGGAAAAAATAGGGTGTGAATTATGTTTGACAAAATTTTAGGTAATGAAAAAATAAAACAGCAACTTAAGCAAGCAGTAGATTTAAACAAAACATCACATAGTTACCTATTTCTTGGAACATCAGGAATAGGGAAGAAAATGATTGCAAAAGAATTTGCAAAAATGATTTTATGCGAATCACAAGAAAAATATTGTAATCATTGTAAATCATGTTTAGAGTTTGACTCTAACAATAATCCTGATTTTCAACTTATTGTGCCTGATGGGACGAGTTTAAAAATTGACCAAATAAGGCAAATGCAAAAGAAAATTTTAGAAGCACCTATTATTTCAAAAAACAAAGTATATATAATAGATGACGCAGATTTAATGACAACAGAGGCTCAAAATTGCCTGTTAAAAACATTAGAAGAGCCACCTGAGTTTGTTACAATTATTTTAGTAGGCTCAAAAGAAAGCAATTTTTTAAGCACAATAAAGTCAAGATGTACAATTATTAAATTTCAACCTATAGAAGATGAGCAATTAAAAAATTATTTGAGTCAAAATTACGAAAGTCAAAATATTTCTGAAGAAATGCTTGCAATTTTTGGAGGAAGTATTGGAAAGGCAGAAGATTTAAAAGATAAACAAGAGCTTTTTTCAAATATTATAGAAATAATAAAAAAAATAAAAATAATAGAATTACCAGAGGTATTGAAAAAAGCAGATATAATATATAAATCACAAGAAGATAAGAATGACATTTTAGAAGCAATGAATGTAATTTTATATAAAATGTCAAGGCAAGATATAAGATTTTTAAATTGTATAGATATTGTTGAAGATACAAAAAAAAGGCTTAATGCAAATGCAAATTACAATATGAGTATTGACAATATGTTATTCAAAATATGGGAGGAAATGCATTGAAAAATATAGTAGGAGTAAGGTTTAGAAGGCTTGGAAAAATATATTTCTTTGATCCACAATATTTAATTTTAAAAAAAGAAAATATGGTTATTGTAGATACTACAGATGGTGAAGATATTGCAGAAGTAGTAATTCAAAACAGAAAAATTGATGAAGAAAAAATAGTAGAGCCATTAAAAAAAGTATTGAGGATTGCAAACCCTAGAGATATGAAACATTATGAAGAATGTAAGATAAAAGAAAAAGAAGCATTTGAGTATTGCAATAAAAAGATAAAAGAGTTAAATTTAAAAATGAAACTTACAGATGTTGAATATAAGTTTAACAATACAAAATTATTGTTTTTCTTTACAGCAGATGGAAGAATAGATTTTAGAGATTTAGTAAAAGAACTTGCCGCAAATTACAAAACAAGGATTGAACTTAGACAAATAGGAGTTAGAGATGAAATAAAAAGAATTGGTGGATGCGGAGTTTGTGGAAGAGAGCTTTGTTGTTGTTCATTTTTAAGTAATTTTGAAACAGTTTCTATAAAAATGGCAAAAGAACAAAATTTGTCTTTAAATCTTTCAAAAATATCAGGAAATTGTGGCAGACTTATGTGTTGTCTAAAATACGAAAATGATGTTTATGAAGAAAAATTAAGCAGACTTCCACATGTAGGAGCAATTGTTAAAACAGAAGATGGAACAGGTGAAATTGAAAATGTTGAGACATTGGCAGAAAGAGTTAGAGTAAAAATTACAAGTGGTGATAATTTTACATATAAAAAATATTATGTTAAAGACATTGAAGTTATAAAAGATGCAGTTCAAGAACAACTTGATGCAGAAAATGATGATGAAAATAACGAAGAACTAAAAGAACTTGAAAGACTAGAAGAATTAGATAAAGAAGATTTAAGAAAGGAGAGTGAAGAAGATGGCATATAAAATAAGTGAAGATTGTATAGCATGCGGAGCATGTGCAGCAAATTGCCCAGTAGAATGCATTCAAGCAGGAGATTCAAAATATGAAATAAATCCTGAAATTTGCATCGAATGTGGAACTTGCTCAAGTGTTTGCCCAGTTGGTGCACCAAAATTAGATGACTAATTTTGGGACGGGGCAAAAATTCACTTTAAAGGTGAATATAAGGAAGATTATTTTGTCCGAATTATACTAAAGATAACGGAGTTTTTGCAATTCTACAAAGAGCAAGAACTTCGTTTGTTTTTACTTAATTGGTTTATTAGAGATAGGAGGTGAAGGACATGCCAGATTTAAGAAATTATTTAGAAAATGAGTGCCCATTGGATAAAAATCAAAGAACAAGAGGACTAGGTGGATTAGTAAGGTGTTCTAATGGATTTATAGGCCCTTTTTCAGATAAAGATAATTCTGATCCTGCGTGTTATAGGTATTCGTGGTTACAGAGTGAACCATCTATAGAGAGTATAGGTGCTGGTCATAGGGAGAAGCAGAAAATGGAAGATTCAATTCGTAGGATAATGCAGAGAGATACTTCTGATGACGAAAACTCTATAGATGAAAGATAAAGTTGGACAAGAGGACGATACTATAAGGTGATTTTAAACAAATAATTCAAGAAATATGCAATGAAGAGAATATAAAAAGTGAGGTTAATTTGTATCATCACATTTGCACTTAGATGGTTGTTTCTTAATTGAAACTAACTAAAAAGATGATTTTTGAACTTAAATAATGTTTGTCCATGCGATTAGGTTGAAGTTATAAATAAAGAAGCATTACATACAAATACAAAGTATAATCAAACAGAAAATTTTTGAATAAATTGAAACATTCAAAAATCTTCTGTTTTTTTTTGTGTCCTTTTATCGAATATTTCTAAAATTCTACACTACAAAGTGACAGACTTTGCAAAATAAACGTGCTACAATATAAAGCAGGTGAGGAAATGACAATATATTTAGATGTAATTTTTTTAGAAAATATAGTCATAAACTACATCATGTTATATGTAACAGGAATAATTTCAAAAGCACAAATAAAGCAAAAAAGGCTGTTTTTAGGAGCACTAATTGGAGCAATTTATTCAATAATTTATTATTTATTTAGGTTAAAAATATATTCAAGTTTTATAATAAAAATTATTTTATCAATAGTAATAATATATGTAGCATTTAATTCAAGTAATTTAAAAGAACTATTAAAAAAAGTTTTATTATTCTATTTATCATCATTTGTATTTGGAGGAGCAGCAATAGCAATAATATATATGGTAAATTCACAAAATATTACAATTCAAAACGGAGTGTTGGTTGGTTCATACACATTGCGAACAATATTAATTGGAATAGTTGTAGCGTATTTTACAATAATTTTAGCATTTAAAATTATAAAAATATCAAAGAAAGATTTAATTTGTGAGATTGAAGTTACATTAAATAACAAAGAAATAAAAACAAAAGCATTAATAGATACAGGAAATTTGCTAAAAGAGCCAATTACTAATTTGCCTGTTATAGTAATGGAACATACTTTGCTTTATGATATTTTGCCTAAAGAAATTTTAAATAATGTTGAAGAAATACTAGGAGGTGATTTTTCAAAAGTACCAGAAGATATTAAAGAAGAATATTCTGCTAAACTTAAGGTTATTCCATTTTCATCACTTGGAAAACAAAATGGAATGTTACTTGGAATTAGAGCAGAAAATTTGATTATTAATTTAAAAGAAGAAAAAAGAAAAATAGATAAATTAGTAATTGGAATTTATAACAAATCATTGACTAAGAATGGTGAATATAAGAGTTTATTAGGAATAGAGACAGTTGAAAAATAATTACAATTTTTACTGCGTTAAAATCTTATTTAAAAATACTCACATACAAAAAGTATGCTCCGTTTTTTGCGTAAGATTTTGCCTTGTCAAAATTTAATTATTTTTCAACTTTATAAGATAGGAGGTAAATATGAATTTTGTAGATATGTTAAAAAATAATTTAAATATTTTATATGAAAAATATTTTAAAAGTGAAGAAAATCCGATTTTTTACATAGCAGGGAGTCAAACACTTCCGCCACCCCTTCCTGAAGAAGAGGAAATGGAGTACATAAGAAAATTGTCTGATGAAGATAACTTAGAAGCAAGGCAAGTTTTAATTGAAAGAAATTTAAGGCTTGTTGTGTATATTGCAAAAAAATTTGAAAATACAGGAATAGGAATTGAGGACTTAATTTCTATTGGAACAATTGGATTAGCAAAAGCTGTAAATACTTTTAATAGTGACAAAAACATAAAGCTTGCGACTTATGCATCAAGATGTATCGAGAATGAGATACTAATGTATTTAAGAAGAAGTAATAAAATAAAAGGTGAGATTTCTATAGATGAGCCTTTGAATAAAGATTGTGATGGTAATGAATTGTTGCTTTCAGATATTTTGGGAACAGACCCAGATATAACTTCTAGAAATATAGAAGATGAGGTTGATAAAACATTGCTTAGAGCTTCAATAAGTAAGCTTAAAGATAGAGAGAAAATTATTATGGAGATGAGGTTCGGTTTTAAAACAGGAGATGAAAAAACTCAAAAAGAAGTGGCAGATGAGCTTGGTATTTCGCAAAGTTATATTTCAAGACTTGAGAAAAAGATTATTGGAAAGATGAAAAAAGAAATTTTAAGCAAAACGGGGTAGAGGGAATTTTTTCTCTACTCTTAAATTTTGTGAAAAAATTTACAAAAAATACACGATTTTATCTTGATATTTACGAAAAAAAATAGTAGAATATAAGATGTGAAAATATGATATAAGGTGGTGAATTTTGTGGATAAAAATAATAATATACTTCAATTTGAGGCAGATGATACTAGTAAAACAGGGATTAATGGTAAACAGGTATTTTTTGCAAAAAGAATAAATGGTAAAGTAACTAGAAATAAAGAAATAGAAAAAAAGAGTCGATATATTCAAGAAAAAGAGCCAAATGATGAAGAAGAATTATTTATAGAATTTAAAAACGTAAAAGTGAATCCTCAAAATATTCCGCCACAAAAGCAAGAAACTAAAAATAAGAGTTCAAATAATAAAAAATTAAAAAAAAGAAGAAAAAATACAGCAAGAAGAATTATAATTTTATTTTTACTATTAGTTGCAACAGCTATATTTGCTATGATTTCTCCAATTTTTAATATAAAAAAAGTAGAAGTGAGTGGAAATGAAAAATTAGATGAATCTACAATAATTAGTCTTTCAGGGGAACTTGAAGGGAAAAACATATTTCAAATATCTAAGAAGAAAGTGATAAATAATATAAAAGACAATCCATATATAGATAGTGTAACGATTAAAAGAAATTTACCGGGAACGTTACAAATAAATATTGAGGAGAGAAAAACAGCTTATCAAATAAAAGTGATAAACAGTTATGTATATATAAATTATCAGGGATATATTTTAGAGGTATCTTCTAAAGAGACCGACGTACCAATAATTGAAGGATTTCAGACAGAACAAGATACATTACTAAATGGAAAAAAATTATCTGACAAAGATATAGAGGCATTAAAAATAGTATTAAGAATAATGGAGACAGCGAAGAATGCAGATGTTTCAAAATTAATTAGCAAGATATCAATACAAAATAATGAATATATATTAGAAATGAAAAAAGAAAATAAAATAGTATACTTAGGAAATGCGACAGATTTAACAAATAGGATGACCTATGTAAAAATAATAGTTGATAAAGAAAAAGAAAAGGTTGGAAAAGTATTTGTTAATGGTGATATAAATAGTGGATTTAAACCTTATTTTAGGGAAGAAAATAATGAAAAATAATTGACTTTTGTCGGTGTTAATTACTTAAAAGGGAGAGAAAATTATGTCAAAAAAAGCACAATCAGTAGTTTTAGGATTAATGTGTCTTGTTTTAACAATTGGAATTTGTGTACAAATCAAAACAACAAATAATAATGGCAAAGCAAATGAAGATAAAGAACTAAATAATTTGAAAACACAAGTTTTAAAGATTAAAGAAAAATACAATGAATCATATCAAAGATTGACAAATGCACAAAATGAATTAGAAAAAGTAAGAGAAAATGTAGCAAATAGTGATGACCAATTAAAAAAAATAAAAGAAAAAATAGAAAAATATAATACTTTATTAGGAATAACAGATATTAAAGGACAAGGTGTTAAGATTACAATTTTAAACGAAAGTATAACTAATAAAATGACTTCTTTTGTAAATTCTAAAGATGTAGTTGTGACCGATGTGGATATATTAGAAATGGTTAATGAGTTAAAAAATGCAGGAGCAGAAGCTATTGATGTCAATGGTCAAAGAATTTTATCAAATACTTCAATATGCTATAATGATAACATCATTTTAATTAATGGAAAAAAGGTTACAGCACCTATTACAATAAGTGCTATAGGATTTTCTAAAGGGATGACAACGATTAACAGACCAGGAGGATATTTAGACAATTGGTTAGTAAATGTTAAGCATTTAAATGTAAACTTTAGAGAAGAAAAAAATATAGAAATGAAAAAATATATTGGAATACCAAGTTTTAAATATGCAAAAACAATTAATTAGATGAAAAATTTTCAAGAATTGGGAGGAATGTATGATAAAACAAACAGAAGCTTTAATTTTGGGAATAATGTGTTCGATATTGACAATAGGAATTTGCGTCCAAATAAAAACAGTAAATATTAGTGGTACAACGACAAATTCTAATAAGGAATTAAACAATCTAAAAACACAGGTTTTAAAAATGAAAGAAAAATGTGATGATATATATGAAAAAATAGATGTATCTCAAAAAGAATTAGAAAAAACTAGAAAAAATATAACAAACAATGATGAAGAATTAAAAGCTTTAGAAGAAAAAATAAATAACTATAATATATTGTCTGGATTTACAGATGTAAAAGGTCAGGGGGTAAGAATAACTTTAACAGATGCAGATATTACTAATCCACTTAGAAAATTGCGTGAGAATAAAGAGTTAATTATACATGATATAGATTTATTACTAGTTGTAAATGAATTAAAAATATCTGGTGCAGAAGCTATAGAGATAAATGGACAAAGAATATTTGAAAATACTGCGATATCTTGTGATGGAAATGTTGTAGCAATAAATGGTGAAAAAGTTAGTTCACCTTTTACAATAAATGCTATAGGTTTTCCAGAAAGACTAGCGACTATAAATGGTATAGGTGGATATTTAAGTGCTTTAGAAGGAGATGGTATAAAAACCACATTTAAATCTGAAAATGAAATAATTATTTCAAAATATATAAGAGGAAATAATTTCAAATATGCGAGAACAATTAAATAAGTATAGTTAGGAGGAAAAAAATGAAAAAAGGAAAAATTACAATTACAATTACAATCGGACTTGCTTGTTTTGTATTGGTACTTATTATTTTTATGCAATTTAAAGTTATATACCAAACTGACATTGCATCTATAGATACGATGAGAGCAGAAGAGCTAAAAACAGAATTATCAAGCTGGAAGTCCAAATATGAAGAGGCAGAAGAAAAATATAATGAAATATCTGAAACATTAAAAAAATATAAAGAAGAATCATCATCAGGAGGAAAAACTAAGCAAAATTTACAAGAAGAACTGGCGAATTTGGAATTATTATTAGGATTAACTGATGTTGAAGGAAAAGGAATAGAGATTACTTTAAAAAATCCGGAAAATATAGATGAAATTGAAAAAGAAACAGAACATACGGAACAAAGAATAAATGCTAGCGAATTATTGAAAATAGTAAATTTCTTAAAAGATGCAGGAGCAGAAGCAATTTCTATTAATAATCAAAGAATTGTTAATAAGACAGATTTTGCACAAATTAATGATACCACATATATAAAAATAAATAGTCAAATGGTTTCAGCACCTTTTACTATAAAAGCTATAGGAGACTCGGAGTATTTAAAAGCTACTTTGATTGGAACAGGATATGTATCCAAAATAAAAGATTGGGGGCAATCAATTGATTTTAAAGAATTAAAGAATGTTAGAATTAATAAATATAATGGTAAAATGGATTATAAATATATAGAAAATTAACCTATTTAATAAATATATATTTCTATTTATACAAAAATTTGGAAAGGAAGAAAGATTATGATTTTAGTAGCAATAATAATAGGATGTGTTCTTGGAGCTGTAATAGGCATTAATTTGCCAATAATTTCATATACATATTCAACATATTTAGCAATTGCAATAATAGCCGCATTAGATTCAGTTTTTGGAGGAATAACAGGAGTTTTGAAAGGAGAGTTTGATTTTAAAGTATTTATATCAGGATTCTTCTGCAATGCAATACTTTCGATTGTTTTAACATATTTAGGAACAAAATTAAATGTTGATATATATTTAGCAGCAATTGTTGTTTTTGTAGGAAGGATGTTTTTAAACCTAACAATAATAAGAAAATATTACATAGATAAATGGTCAAAAAAATTTGAAGAAATGAAAAAGAAATAAAATTATGTAAAACGAAACCTCTAAAAAAGCAACCTCAGGACATACGAAAAATAGATAAAATTATATTACAAAAACATTACAAAATTATTTCGAAATTATTTCAAAAATATTACAAAATCTATTGACAATTGTCTAAAAATGTAATATAAAATAGAAGTAACAAATTTAATAAAGATGGAGGAATTATCTTGGCAATAGGTGATATCATAGTGGGTATTGACATAGGAACAACCAAGGTTTGCACGATTTTAGGGGAAGTAAATAACTTTGGGCAAGTAGAGATAATATGTAGTACCTCATATAAATGTAACGGTTTGAAAAAAGGTAAGATAGTAAGTGAAGATGATATCAGTTTAAGCATCTCGAAAACTATAAAAGAAGCAGAAGAAGAAACAGGATTAAGAATAGGCTCTGCTTATGTAACTATTCCAGGTAAATATGTAACAATTGTAGAAAATAGTATTACAAAAGATGTAAAAGATAAATTCGCTGGAATTACACAAAAAGATCTACAAAATGCTACATCTCAAATAAAAGACATAGAAATTCCAGATAGTCAAATAATTGCAGATATGGTTATTCACGAAGTAGTATTGGATAATGGCAAAGTAGTAAAAGATCCTGTAGGTAGTTTATGTTCAAGTTTTATTGTGAATGCACAAGTCATTTTAGCAGATAAAGAATATGTTAGAAAATTGTCAGGAATATTTAGAAAAGCAGGACTTGAAATTGATGGAATAGTGCCAACAACACTAGCAGAAAGAAATCTAGTTTTAGATAAAAATGAATTACATGATAATATAATGTTACTTGATGTTGGAGCTGAAAATACTGATATTGGTGTATTTGAAGGAGAAAAATTTATATACACAAACACCATACCCCTAGGTGGAAATCACATAACACATGATATAGCTTTAGTACTCGCAATATCTGAAGAGGAAGCAGATAAGCTTAAAAGACAATATGGTTTAGCGTTAAGATCTTTTATAGATAACGACAATGAAATTATGCTAAATACATGTAAAGACGAGACTAAAAGTAAAGTTATAAAAAGTTCTGAATTAATAGAAATAATGGAAGCAAGAATTGAAGAAATTTTTTCTTTGGTAAATAAAACAATAACAAATCAAGGTATTAAATCAAGAATAAATAATGTAGTCTTAACAGGTCAAGGTATAACAAATATTAGCAAAAGTGATGTAGCAGGAAAAATAGCATTAAACATACCTGTTAAAATTTCTACAGGTCGAGCAATAAGTACTGTAAAGCCTGAATTTAGGACAAGTTATGCACTTGTAAGATACATTTCTGCAAGACCATTAGCAAAAAGTGTTTCAAGTAAAATTGATACTAATTCTAAAGAAAATATTTTTAAAGTAACTCTTGCAAGGATAAAAGAATTTTTCTATAGTTAGAATGAAGAGATTTTAAAGGCACCAATAAAGGTGCAAATAGTATATATTAAATATAATAAGGGAGGAATTATCAGTGATGATGGAGTATGATGATGAAAATATTACAATGAAAGATGGGGCAGCTACAATAAAAGTAATAGGTGTAGGAGGAGCAGGAAATAACGCAGTTAATAGAATGCTAGATTTAGGAATAAAAAATGTTGATTTTATTGCAGTAAATACAGATAGACAAGCTTTACAAAAATCAAAAGCAAATACAAAAATTCAAATAGGTGAAAAAATAACAAGAGGCTTAGGAGCAGGAGCTAATCCAGATGTTGGAGCTCAATCTGCAGAAGAAAGTAAACAAGAAATAACAGAAGTTTTACGTGGAGCAGATATGGTATTTGTTACAGCCGGAATGGGTGGTGGAACAGGTACAGGTGCTGCACCAACAGTTGCTGGAATTGCAAAAGAAATGGGAATTTTAACAATAGGAGTTGTTACTAAACCATTCACATTTGAAGGAAAGAAAAGACTAGCACAAGCTGAACGTGGAATTGAAAGCTTAAAAGGCAAGGTAGATACTTTAATTGTAATACCAAATGATAAATTACTTCAAGTTATAGATAGAAAAACTTCAATGGCAGAAGCATTTATGATGGCAGATGATATTTTAAGACAAGGTGTTCAAGGAATATCTGACTTAATTACTGTAACAGGAGCTATTAACCTTGACTTTGCAGATGTTAAAACAATAATGCAAAATACAGGAATGGCACATATGGGAATAGGGTTTGCATCAGGAGAGAACAAAGCAGAAGATGCTGCAAAACAAGCTATTCAAAGTCCATTACTAGAAACTACAATAGAAGGAGCAAGAGGTGTTATTATAAATGTTACAGGTGGAGTTGATTTAGGTTTACAAGAAGTAAATACAGCAGCTGAGCTTATTCAAAGAAGTGTTGACCCAGAAGCAAATATTATATTTGGTACTGTTGTTGACGAATCTATGAATGATGAAATTCAAATTACAGTTATTGCTACAGGATTTGAAGACCAAAATGAAGTATCAAATGGAGGAAAAAGAGCAGACAATATTATTTCAAAAGCTTGGGGAGATAAAAAGATTAACTCAATTCCTTCAAGTCAAGATTTAAGCAATTCACAAAATGATTTAGACATACCTTCTTTCTTAAGAAAGAATAAAAATAAATCAATATAATAAAAAATATAATAATAAAAAAGAGCTGATCTTTTAAGTAGCATTACTATGAAAAGCTCTTTTTTAAAACAAAAAAGCACTACTATATAATTAAAAAGTTATTAGTAGTGCTAAATTTAAATAACAATTATTTTTCTACTGTTTCTTCTGTAGTTTCTTCAGAAACTTCTTCTTTTTCAATTCCTAATTTTTTAGCAATTTTTCCATCTTTATCAATTTTGCTAGCTAAGCTTCCGCCAACTTTTTCAAGCTTTTCGTTAAGCTTATTAACATATTTTACAGCTAGGAAAATAGAGAAAGCTATAATTAAGAAATTAATTACTTCTGTAATAAAGTTTCCGTATTTAATAGGTGTGTCTTTAATCATAAAAGATAAATCAGAAAAATCAACTTTTCCAAGTAATGCAGCAATTAATGGCATTATTATATCATTTACTAAAGAATCAATAATTTTTTGGAAAGCTGCACCAATTACAACACCTACTGCTAGGTCTATTACGTTTCCTTTCATTGCAAATTCTTTAAATTCTTTTAACATAAAAATTCCCCTTTCTTGTCGAAATTTGTAGTTACATTTTATAACAAATTTAAAAAAAAGTCAATAAAAAGCATTGAAAAAAAGCTAATCTTATGATATCATATAAATATAATTTATAGTTAATTGAAAGAAAAAAGCTAAATATAAATAATTAAGTAAAAAATATCAAGAGATAATCTTTCATTTAAAGAGATAGGAGTGATATATATGATAGCAATTGGTTGTGATCATGGAGGATTTAAATTAAAAGAAGAAATTAAAAAATATTTAGAAGAAATAGGATTAGAGTATAAGGATTTCGGAACATATAACGAAGAAAGAACAGATTATCCAATATATGCAAAAGAAGTTGCAAAATCAGTAAGTGATGGAGAATGTGAAAAAGGAATTTTAATTTGTAGGTCAGGACATGGAATGTCTGTTGTTGCAAATAAATTTAAAGGAGTTAGAGCTGCTTCAATAACGAATGAAGATGATGCTAGATTTGCAAAAGCAGATGACAATATTAATGTTATGACTTTAGGAGCAGATTGCCTAGAAACAAAAGAAGCAATTCGTATTATGAGAACATGGATTGCTACAGAGTTTAAAGGTGGAAGATATCAAGAAAGAATAGATATGATAGAAGAAATAGAAAATGAAAATATGAAATAAAAAATAAAACAAAAACGGAGGCAAATATGTGGGGAGATATTGCAATATCATTTCTGTTAGCTTTTATTATCTCTTTTATGGCAACACCTTGGTCTATAAAAATAGCACATAAAATAGGAGCTGTTGATATTCCAAAAGATAATAGAAGAATGCATCAAAATTCAATGCCTAAATTAGGTGGAATAGCTGTAATTTCTGGCTTTTTGATTTCTATAATTTATCTTCTTTTTGTAGTAACAATAGAAGGCAGTGTAGATATTTTTGGACAGGAACAATATTTTAAAAAACTTATAGGAATTTTAATAGGAATTATAATTATTACAATTACAGGTATTTTAGATGATACAAAAAATTTGAAACCATTTCAAAAATTATTAGGACAAATACTTGCAGCAACTGTTGTTGTATTATTTGGATTACAAATAGATTCAATTAATATTTCTACAATTGCTCAAATAGGATTAAGTCGTGAATTTTCAATATTTTTAACTATTATTTGGATAGTTGGAATTACAAATGCAATAAATTTAATGGATGGTTTAGATGGACTTTCATCTGGAATATCATTAATTTCGTGTATTTCTCTTTTAATAATTTTTTCATTAAATAATTCGCCGATGATTGCTGTACTAGTTATAGCGTCATTGATTGGAGCATTAGTTGGATTTTTGCCATACAATTTTGCACCTGCAAAAACTTTTATAGGAGATACCGGTTCAAATTTTTTAGGATATATGTTGGCTGTGATTTCAATTTTAGGAGTTGCAAAAACTTATACTATAGCAGTAATTGTATTGCCAATTTTAGTTTTAGGACTTCCTATTTTAGACGTAGTATGGGCAATAATTAGAAGAATAATAAAAGGAAAATCTATAAAAGCAATATTTAAAGCAGATAATGAGCATGTACATCATAAATTAGTAAAAAGGGGATTTACACAAAAACAAGCAGTTTTAATTTTATATGGAGCAAGTGCAATATTTGGAATGTTTGCTATAATTTTATTTGATAGTGGAATTTGGAAAGCTTTATCATTTTTGTTGATGGTTGCAGCAGCAGTTGCAGTTGGGTATAAGAATTTTATTATGAAAAAAAATCAAGCAAATTCTGAAACTAAATATGAATGCACAGTATGCAAATATATATATAATCCAAAATATGGAAATGAAAAAGCCGGAGTTCATAAACAAACAGCATTTGAAGATTTGCCAGATACTTGGGTTTGCCCAGTTTGTGGTGAAAAGAAGGATGTTTTCGAAGTATACGAAAATAAATAGGTATATTATATTTTTATATATAGATATTTTGGTTAAGAAAATAAGTAAAGTATAAAACTTAAAATAAAGGTTAAACTACTTTTTAGTATTGTAAATACAAAGTAGGAGAAAATATGTTAAAAAAGATCATAATAGGGCTAATGGCTGGAATAATATCAGGTTTGTTCTCCACAGGAGGAGGGATGATATTGGTTCCAGCTTTTATTTATATTTTAAAATTCGATGAGAAAGAAGCAAGAGCCACTTCAATTATGTGCGTTTTTGCAATGGTAATTGTTACAAGTTTTTTTTATATAGAGAAAAAATATATAGATTTTTCATTGGCTTTTGAATGTGCAATTGGAGGAGTAATTGGAAGTTATTTTGGATCAAAGCTTTTAAATAGAATAAATGACAAAATATTAAAAATGATATTTATATTTTTTATTATATTTATTGGAATAAAATTTATACAAAGTTAAATAAAGTTGTGTAATTAATAATTATAATATAAAAAAATGATAAAGAGGTATGATGAAATGTTAAATATAATTTATGCTATAGTTTCTGGAACAGTAGGTGCATTAGGTATGCGGTGGAGGAACAATACTTATTTTTTCACTTACAACATTTTCAATGGTAGAACAGCACTTTGCGCAAGGTGCGAATTTAATATTTTTTATACCTACATGTATTGTTTCGATTATAATCAATTTAAAAAATAAAAATATAAAGTTAAAAACAGGTTGTATTGTTATGGCTTCAGGAGTTATAGGTGCAATTATTGGGGCTATAATTTCTACAAATTTACAAGTTTTATATCTTAAAAAATATTTTGGGATTTTTTTAATTATTATTGCAGTGACTGAATTTTTTTTCATGTTAAGAAAATAAATTTAATCATAAATATTTCTAGTATAATAAATAAAAAAAAACAGATAATAAAAGTAAATTTGATTCTTTCTAAATTGTAAAGCAATAGTGTAAATATATGAAATGGTAATTATTAAAAAAGGATTAGGGAGGTAGTTATGAAATTTATAAAAGGTGTTATTTTGGGAACTGCAATTTCAGCAGGTGCATGGATGATTTATAGTGAAGCTACAAAAACAGGTGGCAGTAAGATTATGAAAAAAGGAAGAAAATTTATGAAAAATATAAAAATGATGTAAAGCAAATTTACATCATTTTTTTTCAAAATTTGATAAAAATTTTAAAAAAACTATTGAAAATAAAATTAAGATAACATATAATAAAAACAGAAAAAGAATAAAATACTTAGGAGGAATAAGATGGAAGATTTTGCATCATACATATTAAATGAGAAGGATTATATTCAAAAAATGGTAATTGCATATTATATGTCACAAAAAGTTGGAACATTTTTTGATAAATCTATCGTATTAAGAGCTGAAATTACAAGAATATTTTTAAATTATTCTGAGTTAGACGTAGATAAAAATAAAATGTTAACTGCCACATTATTATGCAATTGTAAAAAAATTGATAATGCACAAAAAATAGGAAAATTAGAAACATATGCAAAAGAAGGTGCAGAATATCTTGCCACTCTTGGTTTTGATGAAGATTTTTGTAATATATGTGAAGGATTAAATAGATATAGTGGAATAAAAAAGAGAAAAAAAGAAAGTGATATTTTAGAGGTAGTAGACCAATTTACAGGTTTAATTTTAAAAAGAGCTGAAAGAGATGCTTTTACACCAGAAGAAGCTTTAATTATATTAAAAGAAAGAAATTTAAAAAATGTTAATAACAGATATTTGGAGGATTTTATACTTTTCGTAAAAACAATGGAAAATGTATATATTCATGATACAGTAGATGTTCCTGTTATTAGAAAATTAGCATTTTTAGCTGAAAGAGAACATGATGCAAAATCATTTATAGCTAAATTAGGGAATAGATATTCTCAAGAAATAGATAAAGTAATGAAAATAAATATAAAGAAGGATACAGAAGATTTACTATATAATAGTAAAGAAAAAAAAAATAATGCTATAATAGAAAAGACTGAAGATACGAAAAACAAAATATATACAGTACATAGATATACTAGAAAAATACGAAGAAAAAATACAGAAAGAGCTTTATTTAGTCAGGAAGTAGCAGATAGAATTATGAATCATAATACATCTTTTAAATTTGATTAAAATAGAAAATCGGTTGAATAAATAAATTTCATCTCAACCGATTTATTATATAAAAGGAAGGGAAGAAGAAATGTACGAAATATTTGCAGATTTACATGTGCACATAGGAAGAAGTGAAACAGGAAAGCCAGTAAAAATAACAGGAGCAAGAAGTCTTAATTTTGCAAATATAGCAAAAGAGTGTGAAGAAAAAAAAGGAATAAATGTAGTTGGAATAATAGATTGTGCATCACCTTATGTAATAGAAGATATAGAAAACTTTTTAAAAACAGGAGATGCTTATGAACTTAAAGATGGTGGAATAATATATAAAGACAAAGTTTGTATATTACTTGGTAGTGAAGTAGAAACTACAGAAAAAGGTAGAAATGGAAAACAAGGAAGCGCGCATAATGTATGCTTTTTCCCATACTTAAAAGATATAAAAGCATTTTCAAATGAAATGAGCAAACACATAAAAAATATTACTTTAAGTACTCAAAGGTCAGATGTTTCAGGATATGAACTTATAGATATAGTAGAAAAATATAATGGAATATTAATTCCAGCACATATTTTTACTCCACACAAAAGCTATTATGGAAATTGTGTAGATAGATTGCAAGATGTTTTTAAAGAAAAATATGATAAAATTTTTGCAGTAGAATTGGGACTTAGTTCAGATACATTTTTAGCTGATGAAATTTCAGAATTAGAAAATAAAACATTTGTAACGAATTCAGATGCACACTCTCTTCCACGAATTGCAAGAGAATATAACAAAATGCAAGTTGAAGATATTAGTTTTAAGGAAATCGTAAAAGCATTAAAAGGAGAAGATGGAAGAAAGGTTGTTGCAAACTATGGACTTGACCCTAAACTTGGAAAATATCATAGAAGTTTTTGCGAAGATTGCAATGATTCAATTGAAATAGATCAAGCTGCAACCACTTGTCCAAGATGCGGAGGAAACAATATCACATTTGGAGTTTTTGATAGAATAGAACTTATAAAAGACAAAAAAGAAACAAAAAGTCCTGAAAACAGACCACCATATATTTATCAAGTACCTCTAACATTTATACCAGGTGTTGGTGGAAAAACAATAGACAAGCTATTAGGAAATTTTGAAACAGAAATGAACATATTACATAAAGCAGGAATAGATGACTTAGAAGCGGTTGTTGGAGAAAAAATCGCAAACAATATTTATAAAGCATGCCACGGAGAAGCAAAAGTTCACTCTGGTGGTGGCGGAGTTTATGGCAAGGTGTCTTTTGGGGACGGAGGAAAAAAGTAACCTGCTTAGCAAATGGAAAAAGAGAATTTCTATTTCAAATGAAATTCTCTTTTTAGCATTTTTAATCTAATGGTAATAGTTTTGCATATTTTTCTTTTGGAAAATCTTCATCATATTCAACTGTTTCGTAAATTTCAGGCATATCTTCTTTAAATTTTAAAAGTAATGGTATTAATAATTGTCTAATAGATGGATGAGTATGCTTTGAACATCTTAAGCTAAAAACATGTTTCCATTCTCTTAAATTACAAGTCATATTAACTTCAGCAGCTGTACCATGAGGTAATAACATTCTTAATTGATCTGGCTTTGCACCTAATTCTGCCATTTTTAAATATTGCTTTTCTATTTCTTCTAATCCTGTTATATATGAATTATATATTTCTGTGTCTTCTTCCATATTTACAGGTTTTATAAATTTAATTTGATTATCAAATTTATCATTTCCATAATTACAATATCTAGTACTTTCTATAGAAAAACTAGCTATTCTGTGCCTTGTTAAATCTTTATAAGCTCCAATATCACAAATCATTCTAATTGATACTTTTTCATGCTCTAAAATAGATTCATGACCTCTACTAATACAATTTTTTAATAAATTTTTGTAGCTATCTTCTGTAACTTTATCTTCAGATCTATAGCATGTTCTACATGCTCTTTCGATTCTTTTTAACATTTTTTTAGCATCGTATTTTTCAACATACACAACTGGATCAATTAGTTTCATTTTTATCACCTTTCTTTATTTATATTTCTTATCATACTATATCAGATTGTACAAAACTTTTCAATATTTTTTGAAATATTTTTTAAAATTATGATATACTAGAAAAATGTATATAACAGAGATAGATAAAGAATTTTATGGAGATGTGTATTTTCCAGAGATTTCAGCAGATGAATGGAAGGCGACAGAAAGAGAACAAGGACCTGAAGATAATGAAAATGATTTTAAATATGAATACGTGACTTATGAGAGAGTGTAGATAAAATGCAAGAATATTCTTGCATTTTTCTTATGTGTGTAGTAAAATAATTTTATAAATTAGGTTTTAGTATGAGGTTACTTTTTTCCTCCGTCCCAAAAAGTAACCTAGAAAGGAAAAAAGGAAATGGGAAACTTTGTACACCTACATATCCATAGCGAATTTAGTTTGCTAGATGGAGCAAACCGTATAAAAGACATTCCTAAAAGGGCGAAAGAGCTTGGAATGGATTCAATTGCAATTACAGACCATGGAGTTATGTATGGTGTAATTGATTTTTATAAAGCCTGTAAAAATGAAGGAATAAAGCCAATTATAGGGTGTGAGGTATATGTTGCACCTCGTGGAAGAACAAGGCATGATAAAGAGCCAGGAGTAGATAACAGATACAATCACCTTATTTTACTTGCAAAAAATATGCAAGGATATAGAAATTTAAGTAAGTTGGTTTCAATTGGTTTTACAGAAGGATATTATTATAAACCAAGAATAGATTATGAAGTTTTAGAAAAATATAGTGAAGGACTAATTTGCTTAAGTGCATGTTTAGCAGGTGCTGTAAATCAAGCACTTTTAAATGGAAAAGATGAAGAAGCAGAAGAAATTGCAAATTGGCATAAAAATGTATTTGGAAAAGACTATTATATAGAAATTCAAAATAATGGAATTGGGGAACAGGTTTTAGCAAATCAAAGACTTGTTAAACTTGCGAGAAAGCTTGATATTCCGCTTGTTGCAACAAATGATGCACATTATCTAAAAAAAGAAGATGCATATAATCATGAAGTTTTGCTTTGCATTCAAACAGGAAAAAGAATGAGTGATCCTGATAGAATGAGATTTGAGACAGAAGAGCTATATATTAAATCACCTGAAGAGATGATAGAATATTTTAAAGCTTTTCCAGATGCGATAGAAAATACAGTAAAAATATCTGAAAAATGTAATGTAGAATTTGAATTTGGACATACAATTTTACCTAATTATGACGTGCCACCTGAATTTCCAACACATTATGATTTTTTAAAAAAACTTTGTGATGATGGAATAAAAGAAAGGTATGGAAAAAATCCAACTCAAGAAATTTTAGAAAGAGCTGAGTATGAAATAGGCATAATCAAAAAAATGGGATATGTAGATTATTACCTAATTGTTTGGGATTTTATTCATTATGCAAAAGAGCATGATATTCCAGTAGGCCCAGGGCGTGGTTCTGGAGCAGGCTCGATCCTTGCGTATGCAATTGGAATTACAGACATTGACCCTATGAAATATAACTTACTTTTTGAAAGATTTTTAAATCCTGAAAGAATAAGCATGCCAGATTTTGATGTTGATTTTAGTGATGAACAGAGACAAGAGGTTATAGATTATGTTTCAAAAAAATATGGACATGACCATGTTTCTCAGATTATTACATTTGGAACACTTGCTGCAAAAAATGCAATTAGAAATGTAGGAAGAGCTTTAGATGTATCTTTACAAGAAACAGATAAAATTGCAAAAATGATACCAAACGAGATTCATATCACAATTGCGAAAGCGCTAGAGGAAAATGTTGAACTTCGCACATTATATGAAACAGATTCTAAAGTTAAAGAGTTATTAGATGTATCTATGGCATTAGAGGGAATGCCTAAAAACACTTCTACACATGCATGTGGAGTTGTAATTACAAAAGACCCTGTAGATACTTATGTTCCACTTTATGAAAGAGATGGACAAATTTCAACTCAATATATAATGACTACATTAGAAGAATTAGGACTTCTAAAAATGGACTTTTTAGGACTTCGTACTTTATCTGTTATAAAAAATACAATTGAAGAAGTTAAACACACAAGGGGAAAAAATGTGGAATTCGACCAAGAAATGAATGATCCAGAAGTATATAAATTATGGCAAGAGGGAAGAAGCTGTGGAATATTTCAGTTTGAGTCTCAAGGAATGACAAACTTTATGATGGAACTAAAGCCAGATTGCCTAGAAGATTTAATAGCAGGTGTTTCTTTATATAGACCTGGACCAATGGATCAAATTCCAAGATATATTAGAGGAAAGGTTACAGGAAATTATGAATATACTCACCCAAGCTTAGAGCCAATATTAAATGTAACTTATGGTTGTATGGTTTACCAAGAACAAGTTATGCAAATAGTAAGAGACTTGGCAGGATATTCTCTTGGTAGAGCAGACTTGGTTCGTCGTGCTATGGGGAAGAAAAAGCTTGATGTAATGGCAAAAGAAAGAGAAGTTTTTATAAATGGACAAGTAGATGAAAATGGAAATGTTGTTGTACCAGGATGTGTAAGAAATGGAATAGATGCAGAGTCTGCAAACAAAATATTTGACGAAATGGCAGAATTTGCAAAATATGCATTTAACAAATCACATGCAGCATGTTATGCAGTTGTAGCATATAGAACAGCATATTTAAAAAGATATTATACACCAGAATTTATGGCAGCAATGCTAAATAGCTACTTAGGAAATTTAGACAGGGTTCCAATTTATATTGATGAATGCCATGATTTAGGAATAGAAATTTTAAAACCAGATATTAATAAAAGTTTTTTGAAATTTACTGTTGATAACGCAAATATAAGATTTGGACTTGGAAGCATAAAGAATGTTGGAATTGCTCCAGTGGAAGCAATAATTGTAGAACGCGAAAAAAATGGAGAATATAAAAGCTTTACAGATTTTTGTGAAAGAATATCTGATGAAGCAGTTAATAAAAAATGTATAGAAAGTTTGATAAAAGCAGGAGTATTTGATGAATTTGAACAAACTAGAGCAACACTTTTAGCTTCATTTGAAAATATAATAGATACAATCCAAAGTAGTAAGAAAAAAGGAATGCAAGGACAATTTTCAATGTTTGATTTAGCAACAGGTGATGACGAAACAAATAGCAACGTGAATGATTTTAAATATGTATTTAATGAGCAAGAAGAATTATCAGAAAGAGAGCTTCTATCTTTAGAAAAAGAGATGCTTGGAATTTATTTATCAGGACATCCTTTAGAAAAATTAAAAGAACAAATTGAAAGGCAAACAAATATTAGCACAAAAGATTTAAGTATAATAGATAGCCAAATGGCAAATGTTGAAGAACAAGATTTAGAAGATCCAGAAGCGGTTTCAAATATAGCAAGTCAAATGCAAAATGCAAAAGAGATAAAATTTAAAGATGGGCAAGAGGTTACTTATGCAGGAATAATTACAAAAATAAAGAAAAAGTTTACAAAAACAAACAAAATAATGGCATTTGTTACAATAGAAGATTTGTATGGAACAGCAGAAATTCTTACATTTGAAAATACATATCTAAAATCACAAAATAGTTTAATTGAAGAAAATATTGTTTTAGTAAAAGGAAGACTAAGCATAAGAGATGGTGAAAAAACTACTATTATAGCGAATGAAATAACAAATTTTGCAGAGAAAAAGTCAAAAGTTTTATCATTAGATATAACAGGCGCAACTGAAGAAACAAAGGTAAAACTTAGAGGTGCAATAAAATACTTTAATGGAGAAATGAACAATATAAGAGTGCAAATTAAAGACGGAGATAAAATTATGCCATGTGGTGCCATTTATTGCACAGAAGAAATTTTAAAAGTTTTTGAAGAGATATTGGGAAAAGAAAAAGTGGGGATTGAAAGTGTAACAAATTTGTAATAAAGGTTTAATGAAACTGTAATAAAACACGCAAACCTTTGCTAGAGTACACACACACACACACGGGTATTTTTAGACATTGACAAAAAAATGATGAATTTATAAAATATAGGTAAGTTGTAAGTTTACAAAAATGATAAAAAATTTTTAAAAATAGAAGGGAGAAATTACATGGGAGAACTGAGGAGAAAAACAAACAGAATTCAAAAGAAAGGTACAAATGGTATTACTCTTATAGCGCTTGTTATTACAATTATTGTTTTGCTAATATTAGCAGGAATATCAATATCAATGCTTTCGGGCGATAACTCTATATTATCAAGGGCAACTCAAGCGAAAACAAAAACAGGAATTGCACAAGATGAGGAGACAATAAGTTTAGCATATTTGGCAGCAGTAACAGGAAAATATGCAGATAGTAGCGATATGTCTGCAACATTACAAACAGAATTAGAAAAAACTTATGGTTCAGGAAAAGTAACAGTTACAAAAAGTGGAGACACATATAAAGTAAAAATAGAAGAAAAAGGAACATATAAAATAGATGGAAATGGTAATGTAGAAAAAGCTATAATTGCTGATAGAACAGGAATAAAAGTAGGAGATTATATAACATACACTCCTTCAAGTAGCAACACAACAGATAGTGTATCTTTTAGTCAAGATGAAACAGGTTATACAGGAACAAATAATACACTAAGCAGAAAAAATCAATTTAGAGTAATGGATATAGACAGCGAAGGTAATATGGAATTAATTGGAGCAATGACATCAGATGATCCAACAATATATTTTAGTGGAGCACAAGGATATAATAATGCAGTAAGTGTATTAAATAATAAATGTAGTGAATTATATAAAGATACTTCAAAAGGAATAACAGCAAGAAGTATAAATGAAGAAGATATAACAAAAAGATTCAATAGCGCAGGAAAGAAAAAAATGACAGATTATATAGATGAAAGAGTAGGAAATGTAGAAACTGAAACAAGTAATACTCTAAAAACAGGAACGTATATAAAATCAATAGATAAAACAAATAAAACAGTAACATATCAAGATTCGGGTACAGATTATAGAACATATTATCCAAATATATTCCAATACGAAGAAGGAGGAAAAATAGGAGATACAGCAACCTCAGGAGAACTTTCAAGAAGTGCAAAACCTTTGACTTCGATATATGGAACAGATGAAATTTTAACAAGTGCAGATAAAGATGAAAATAACAATGCAATTCCACAATCTTCAAAATCATCAACTACATTAACAGTACCATATACATATTCTTCTACTTCACATACTGCAGATGACTTTGACAACTCTGAAGGTAAAGCATCAAAATGGCAAGAGATGTTTTTTGGAACAGGCACAAATTATTGGGTTGCTTCGCGCTGTATCTATTGCAACTCGGCCTATGCGTATTTCTACGTGCGCTATGTGTACTACTCTAACTTGTACGCTTATTATCTGTATGATTCGGGCGACCACACGGATAGCCGTAACTACCGCGTGTGTCCCGTAGTTTCTATACCATCTAGTGTCCAAGTAAAACTATGTACAGGAACAAATGATAGCACACATCCACACACAGTGGTAATGAATAATTAGAAGAAGAATGCAAGAATTTCTTGCATTTTCGCTATTTCTAGTGTAAAATAAACTTAGCCAAAAAAGAGAAAAGTTTTTGATATAGATTGCTTAAAAATTTACAATAGGTATATAATAAAATCAAAAAGGAGGAATGCACAATGCAAGGAATAGGAATAGGAGTAAGTGACTTCAAAATATTAAGAGTGAAAGACAATTACTTTATAGATAAATCACTATTTATAAAACACATATTAGATAATCAATCAGCAATAGCATTAATAACACGCCCAAGAAGATTTGGAAAAACTTTAAATATGAGTATGTTAAGACATTTTTTAGACTGCAATCAAAAAGATTCACGTAAACTTTTTGAAGGTTTAAAAATAATGGAGCAAGGAGAATTTTATACAGAAAAATTAGGAGCTTATCCAGTTATATATCTAACAATGAAAGATGTTCAAGGAGATAATTTAGAAGAAATGCTATACTTTTTTCAAACACAGCTTATAGAATTGTTTATGGAACATTTACAGCTTTTAAAAAGTGAAAAAATATTAGATATAGAAAAAGAAAGATTTAATAATATATTAAATTTGAAAGTAAATAAACCTCAATTACAAGAAGCTATAAAAATGCTATCTCGAATGCTCTATGTAGAACATGAAAAGCCTGTATATATAATCATAGATGAATATGATGTTCCTCTTCAAAATGCTTATGTAAAAGGCTTTTATGATGAAGCAATAAAGTTTTTTAGAACATTTTATGGAATAACATTTAAAGATAATCAATATATGGAAAAAACAGTATTAACAGGTGTTTCAAGAGTTGCAAAAGAAAGCATTTTTAGTGGAGCTAACAATTTTGATGTATATACAGTTTTAGATGACGAATTTAGTGAAGATTTTGGAATAACATCAGAAGAAATAGACAAAGTTTTAGCAGATTTTGAGATAAAAGAAAATGTGGAAGAAATAAAAAAATGGTATGATGGCTACAGAATAGGAAAAACAGAAGGAATATATAACCCATGGAGTATATTAAAGTATTTAAAACAAAGAGAATTAATACCATATTGGGTTAATACAAGCTCAAATGACTTAATAAAACTAATTTTAACAAGATCAAGCACAGTAAAGGAAAAAATAGAAAGACTAATGAAAGGTGAAGCAATAGAGGCAAAAGTAAATCTTGAAACTATAATAGTTGGAATAGAAAATAATGAAGACAATATTTGGGGACTACTTGTAGGAACAGGTTATCTAAAAGTAACAGAAGTAGTTGATTTGGCTGAAAGTATATACAAAGTAAAAATTGTAAATAATGAAATAAGAATACTATTTTCGCAAATAATAAGAGAATGGTTTTCAAATAAAGTTATAGGAAATGACTTAAATAGCATAATGAAAGATTTAGTAACACTTAACTTAGAAGAATTTGAAGAAAAGTTCAGAATTCTAGTAATGCAAATGTTTAGTTTTATGGATGTGGGAAAAGATACAGCAGAAAATTTCTATCACGCATTTGTATTAGGAATGCTTGTATCACTTAAAGATAATTATGTTGTAAATTCTAACAGAGAATCAGGAATGGGAAGATATGACATAATGCTAGAGCCAAAGGATAAAAACGCAAATAGCTTTATAATGGAATTTAAAGTTTTTAAGCAAGATAAAGAAAAAGACATTGAAGAAACAATTGTAAATGCTAAAAAGCAAATTGAAGAAAAACAATATGAGACTTCTCTAAGAGAAAGAGGTTTTACAAATATTACAAAAATGGTATTTGCATTTGATGGTAAAGATGTAAAAATAGAAGAGTATTAGTTTTAAAAATAGTTTTTATAATATTGAATAAATACTACGAAAAATATTTAAAAAAAATATGAAAAAAAAGAGGGATTTTGTTTTTTAATGAAGAATAATATTATTAGTACATAAAACAAAAGTATGTACAAAAATATTTTAACTAAAAGAAAGAGGTGCTTAATATGCAAATTACAGATGTACGTTTAAGAAAGGTAAATTCAGAAAACAGAATGAAGGCTGTTGCTTCTATAACATTCGATAATGAATTCGCAGTTCATGATATCAAAGTTATCGAAAGCCAAAATGGATTATTCATCGCTATGCCTAGCAGAAAAACTCCAAACGGAGAATTCAAAGATATAGCTCATCCAATTAATCCAGAAACAAGAGAAAAGATTCAAAATGCTATTTTAGAAGCTTACAACGCTCCAGAAGAAGCAGAAGGATCAGCTGAATAATTATAAAAGATAATAGAGAAGATTATTCTAAGATCTAGAATAGTCTTCTTTTAATGTTTAGAGAGGTTTAGTATGATAGATAAACTAGAAGAATTTTGTTTAAAGATATTAGAAAAAATACATTTAAAAAAATTAGCAAATTGGTATAGAAAACATCAAGAAGGAATGAGATATTTAATTTTTGGCGCATTAACAACAATTGTGAACATTTTAGCATATTCAATTTTATATTATATGTTCCATATAAGTAATGCTGTAAGTAATGTTTTAGCCTGGATAATAGGTGCAACATTTGCATATATTACAAATAAACTATATGTATTTAATTCAAAAGTTAACACAAAAGTAGAGTTATTAAAAGAAATAGTATATTTTTATGGGTGTCGATTACTTACTCTAGCAATAGATGAGGGAATAATGATTGTGGCAGTAGATAGATTAGGTTGGAATGCATTTCTAATGAAAATAATCGCAAATATTATAGTTATTATTTTAAATTTTATATTTAGTAAAATATTAATTTTTAAAAAACAATAAAGACACTATTGTACGTAAAAGCACGTGAAAATAAAAATCAGGTTACTTTTTTCCTCCGTCCCAAAAAGTAACCACAAAAAGGAGAAAATAATATGGAAAAATGGTTTAATAAAACAGATATAGAAGTAGAAGAATATCTTCAAACTAGTATGGAAAAAGGACTTTCTAGCACAGAAGTAAAAAAAAGGCAAGAAGAAAATGGATTTAATGAGTTAAAGCAGGCTAAGAAAAAATCTTTATTTGTTAAGTTTTTAGAACAATTTAAAGATTTTATGATAATTGTTTTGATTATTGCTGCAATTGTTTCTGGAATTGTAGGAGTTGCGCAAGGTGAAGGAATTACAGATACAATTATTATTTTGATAGTAGTAATTGCAAATGCAATAATTGGAGTAGCACAAGAAGCTAAAGCAGAGAAATCTTTAGAAGCTCTTCAAAAACTAAGTGGACATGAAGCTAAAGTTATAAGAGATGGAAATATACAAACAGTTCCTGCAAGAGAGCTTGTAGAAGGAGATATAGTTGTATTAGATACAGGTGATTTTATTCCTGCAGATTTAAGAATTTTTGAAGCTGTAAATTTAAAATCACAAGAAGCTTCGCTTACAGGTGAATCTGTTCCTGTAGAAAAGCAATCAAGCAAAATAGATGAAGAAGAATTACCAATTGGGGACAGAGCCAATATGTTATTTTCTTCAAGTTTAGTTACTTATGGTAGAGGAAAAGGAATTGTTGTAGAAACTGGAATGAATACTGAAGTTGGAAAAATTGCAGAAATGCTTAGTGGGACTGAAGAACAAGAAACTCCTCTTCAAAAGAAATTAAATGGTCTGGGAAAAACTTTGGGAATTGTTTCTTTAATAATTTGTATAATAATTTTCATTATTGGTTTAGCACAAGGAAGAGAAGTTATTTCTATGTTTATGACAGCTGTAAGTTTAGCTGTTGCAGCAATTCCTGAGGGATTGGCTGCAGTTTCAACAATTGTTTTAGCTATAGGCGTTCAAAAAATGGTTAAAAGAAATGCAATTGTAAAAAGACTTCCAGCAGTTGAAACACTTGGAAGTAGTAGTGTAATTTGTTCAGACAAAACAGGAACACTTACTCAAAATAAAATGACAGTACAAAAAGTATTTGTAAATCACACAGTTTATGATGTTAGCAATTTAGATGAGAATTCAGATTTTATGAAATATAACAAAGACAATCAAGAGGTACAACTTTTAGTGTATAATGGAATGGTATGTAATGATACAAAAATAGCAGATGATGGCTCACTTACAGGAGACCCTACAGAAACAGCTTTAGTTGATATAGCTTTTAAAATGGGATTTACACAAAATGTTTATGAGGAACTTCCAAGAGTAGATGAAATTCCATTTGATTCAGAAAGAAAATTAATGACAACAGTTCATAAAAGAGGAGACAAATATATAGTTTTCACAAAAGGTGGAGTAGATGAACTTTTAAATATTTGTACATCATATATAGATCATGGCGAAATAGAAAATGATTTAAAATCATTTATACCAACTATAACAGACACGAATGAAAAAATGGCAAAAGATGCATTAAGAGTTCTTGCATTTGGATATAAAGAACTAGATTATAAACCATCTAAAGATGAGATGGAAAACAACTTAACTTATGTTGGAATGTATGGAATGATAGATCCTCCAAGAGAAGAGGCAAAGCTTGCAGTAGATAAATGTAAAACAGCAGGAATAAAAACTGTAATGATTACAGGGGATCACAAGATTACAGCTACAGCAATAGCAAAAAAATTAGGAATATTAGAAAATGAAAGTGAAGCAATAACAGGAGCAGAACTTGATAAAATATCAGATGAAGATTTAGAAAAAAATATTAGAAATTATTCTGTTTATGCAAGAGTTTCTCCGGAACACAAAGTTAGAATTGTAAAAGCATGGCAAAAAAATGGAGAAATAGTTGCCATGACAGGAGATGGAGTAAATGACAGCCCAGCTTTAAAAACTGCAGACATAGGTTGTGCAATGGGAAAAGTAGGTACAGATGTTGCAAAAGAAGCTGCAGATGTTATTTTAGTAGATGATAATTTTGCAACTGTAGTTTCAGCAGTAGAAGAGGGAAGAAGAATTTATGACAATATTTTAAAAGTAATTCAATTTTTACTTTCAAGTAATATTGGAGAAGTTGTAGTATTATTCTTAGCAACCCTATTTTCTGGCATTATTGCAAAAATATGTGGAATAGAAAATGCAGGTGCTCTTCAAATATTACTTCCAATTCACATATTGTGGGTAAATTTAGTTACAGACTCACTTCCAGCATTAGCTTTAGCATTTGACCCAGCTAACTCAGACATAATGAACAGAAAACCTTTAAAGCAAACAAAAGGAATTTTTACAAAAGGAATGACTTATAGAATTGTGTATCAAGGAGTAATGATAGGATTATTAACTTTAATAGCATTTATTATAGGACTAAAAACAACCACAGAACCAATTGGTACACTTACTCTTGACCAAAGCAAGATTGAAGTTGGTCAAACAATGGCATTTATTGTATTGGCACTTTCAGAATTAGTACATGTATTTAATATAAGAGATAATAAAAAATCTTTATTTAAGCAAAAAGTATTTAATAATAAAGTGTTACTTGGAGCAATCACCTTGTCCGCTGCATTTATGTTTGTTATTCTACTTGTACCAGCATTAAGAGGAATATTTAGTATTCCAGTATTACCAATGAATAATATTGTGGAGACTATAGCATTGGTATTTGCACCTATTGTAATTGTGGAAATATTTAAGTTATTTAAGATTAATGGAAAAGATTAGTTATAAAATAAAATCTCATACATATATATGTATAAAAAATATGTGTGAGGTTTTTTATGTTAGTATTAAGTGGAAAGAAAATAAAATATTTTGTATTAGGAATGTTTGCTGTTTTTATGATTATGGCTGTATTTTTGAGTAATAAAGAAAATATCTCAGAATATATTGAGACAGTAAGTTTACCTGTTTCAGGAAAAGTTGTTGTAGTAGATGCAGGACACGGAGTTCCAGATGAACGGAGCAGAAGTTGGAGATGGAACGACAGAAGCGCAAACGAATTTAAAAATTGCATTAAAATTACAAAATTTGTTGGAACAAAGTGGGTGTACAGTTATATTAACACGTTCTGATGAGAATGGAATATATGATTTAGATAGTAAAACTCTAAGACAGAAAAAGATATCGGATATAAGAAATAGGGTGAAAATTGGAAATGAATCATCAGCAGATATATTTGTATCAATTCATTTAAATAAGATTCCACAGCAACAATATGATGGATGGCAGACATTTTATAATAAAAATAGTGAGCAGGGACAAAAACTTGCAAAGCAAATTCAAGCTAATTTAAATGAAGCAATACAAAAAGAAAACAAAAGAGTTTCAGCTAAAATTGAAAATATTTACATTATTAATAATGTGGAAATCCCAACAACAATTGTAGAATGTGGTTTTTTATCCAATCAGCAGGAAAAAGAAAAATTACTTACAGATAGCTATCAAAATAGACTTGCATGGGGGATATATAATGGCATAATAGATTATTTTTATGAATAACTCAAAATGTAATAAAGATGTAATAATAAAAGAAACTATAGAAAAATAAAGGTGTTGCATAAAAAGAAACATTTTTAATATATTGACAAAACTATTTTTTTTCTATAAAATTATTATAGATGATAAGATTAATGAATTATGCATGTTAACGCGGAAAAAAGGAGGATATACATAAAGATGAAGAAAAGATTAAAAGTAGGAATATGGCTTTTTTTGATTTTAAATTTTTTCTTTTTTAGCATAAGTTATGCAAAAAATATAGATGAAAGTGATGTTTTAAAAAAGTCAGAATCATATAAATCATGGGAAGAGTTATCAGAGGAAGAAAAGAAAAATGCAGTAGAACCATTTTATAATGACTTTAGCATAGAAAAAAGTATAAAGAAGTCAACATTAACTAAATTGATGGCTAATAACGAAAGTATAAACGATAAGTATGATTTAAGAGAAGTTTTAAATAACAATATAAATATAAAAAATCAAAAGCAAACAGGCTCATGTTGGGCTTTCTCATATACTTCAGTACTTGAAACAACAATGGCACATAAATATAACAAGACAGGGATTAATTATTCACCATTACATTTAGATTATGTGACATCAAATATTTTTAATAGGAAAATAGGTGATGGAGGAAATAATTACATTTCTTTAGCATATAGTGCATCAGGATATGGACCTGTGTATGAAAATGATTTACCATTTGATAGTGTATATAATGAGACAAGTAATAATAAAGAATCATATTATTTAACAGATATAAAAAATGTAAATTTAAATCAAAATGCAAGAGCAAGAGTAAAAGATGCTACGTATTTTCCGAGTTTAGATAAATCATATCATATTGAGAATAATAAAATAGATGAAGTAATTTATTCAGATGATAGTAAGAGCTATTCTAGTGAAGAGGGAGAAAAATATGCAAATTCGGTTAGGACCCTTATAAAGAAACATATTAAAGAAAAAGGAGCAGTTTCAGCGTCATTTTATATGGATATGACTGGATTATTAGGATTAAGGCAAAATAATAATTATGAAAGTGATTATTATAATAGTGAAAATAATGCATATTTTAACAGTATATATGGTGTTGAAAATCATGCAGTTACAATTGTTGGTTGGGATGATACATTTAGTAAAGAAAAATTTAACCCTGAAAATAAACCAATTCATGATGGAGCATATATAGTATTAAATTCTTGGGGGAATAATTTTGGAAAAAATGGATATTTTTATGTATCTTATGATGACAAAACAATAGAAAAATCAGTATGTGGTATCAACGAAATTGAAGAAATATCAGATAAAAGTTATGATAAAATATATGAATATGATCCATTAGGTATGACATTAAATATTGATGCAAGAGATAATGAAGGATATAAAGTGGAAAAAAGCATATTTCTTGCAAATGTTTTTGATAGAGATACTTCGATTAAAAAAAATGAATACTTATCAGAAATAGGACTGTTTTTAGGCTCAGCAGAAGGAATTGAAGTATATTTAAATTCTAATAATGATGACTTAACTAAAGGAGAACTTATAGCAACATATACTGGACAAAATGCTTTAGAAGCTGGATATCATGTTTTACAATTACCTTCACCAATTTTATTAACAGGTGAAAAATTTGCTATAAAAGTAAAGTATATAAATTCAGATTATAGTACAACAATACCATTAGAATGTAATTTAAAAGATAGTGGTATTACAGAAGAAGATAATCTTTATAGTACAGCAAAATCAAATTCTAGAGAAAGCTTTATATCAGTGGATGGAACTAATTGGCAGGATTTAATGGGATATGTATATGGTAAAAAATATACAATAAAAAATACAAATGCCTGTATAAAAGCATTTTCAATATATTCTGATGAGATACATGTAACAGGTGTTTCATTAAATACTAAAACCTATTCAATGCAAGTAGGAGATAGTGGCAGTTTAGTAGCAACAATTACTCCGAGTGATGCAACAAATAAAAGTGTAATTTGGACAAGCAGTGATGAAAGTGTAGCAACAATTTCATCAAATGGAATAATAAATGCTTTAAAAGAAGGAGAAACTACTATAACAATAACAACTATTGACGGAACACATACAGCATCTTGTGTTTTAACTGTTACAAAGAAAGTTGAATCTGTTGATGATATATATACGGAAAATTATACGTCGACAGAGAGTGATTCTGGTGTAAATAGTAAAAATAATATCACAGAAAATAATGCAATAGATAGTGATTCTAGTATAAGTAATAAAAATACTATCATAAAAAATAATGCAATAGAAAGTAATCAAAAGAATAAATTGGTAGAAATATTACCTAATACAGGAATAACAAATAAAATTAAAATTATAGTTATTATAGCATTATTGATAATTGTAGCAATTTATGCATATTGTAAAAATAAGAAATATAGAGGAATTTAAAAGATTATTTGGAGTACAAATATATTAATAAAAAGTAACTCAGTTGATTGTGTTTCAACTGAGTTACTTTTTATTAATATAAATTAAAATACAACTTTATTATTGTATTAACAAAAATTACTACAAATACTAAATATTACTTGCAAAACATGAAGATAGGTGCTATAATTGCTTAGGGGCAAGAATAGGAGGACTTAAAAATTAACGAGAAAGAATTTAAAGTTTGGATTTCACTCATAAAAAATTTAGGAATTAAAAGATATCAAAAATTATTTCAAGAATTTGGTTCAAAAGAGAGAGTTTGGAATGCTTCAGAAAATGAGCTAAAAAAAATAGAAGGTATAGGTCAAAATCTTTCTAAAGTCATTTCTAACAAGCAAATCAAACAAGATGTAAAAAGACATTTAGAATATATGCAAAAACATTCTATAGACATTATTTCTATAGAGGACAAAGAATATCCTGATTTATTAAAACAAATTTATAATCCACCACTTTGTTTGTATATAATAGGAAATAAAGAAATTTTAAATGAGGTTTGTATTGCAATTGTTGGAAGTAGGGATGCAACAGAATATGGGAAAAGTGTAGCAAAGGATTTTGCGCTTAATTTGTCAGCAAATGGTGTTAATATTGTTAGTGGATTAGCAAGAGGAATTGATTCTTATGCACATATTGGAGTATTAAAGAATATAGAAAAATCTATAAATAAAAGAACAGACATTGTCAGAGATGTTAAAAATAAAGTTGGAAAAACAATTGCAGTATTAGGAAATGGATTGGATACTATTTTTCCTTCAGAAAATCTAAAACTTGCGAAAAACATTATAAAAACAGGAGGATGTATTATATCAGAATATCCTTTAGGAATTCGGACCGAATAGAGAAAACTTTCCTGCAAGAAATAGAATAGTAAGTGGATTGTGTAATGGTGTTTTAGTTGTTGAAGCAAAACAAAAAAGTGGAACAATGATTACAGTAGATTTTGCGTTAGAACAAGGTAGAGACGTTTTTGCTATACCAGGTAATGTTGATTCTATAAACTCCATTGGAACTAATGAGCTTATAAGACAAGGTGCAAAATTAGTGACAAATTATAAAGAGATTATAGAAGAATATACTGTATAAAATAAAAAAAATGTATATACATTGGAATTTCAAGACTTCACGGTTTTTCTACAAATTTCCAAAAAAAAATCTAAAAAAACACTTGATTTTTATTTTATAAAACTATATAATAAAAATGAAATAAAAAAATAAATAAAGAAAATGGAGGAATGAAAAATGGGAGACAGAAGAAAAGGGGATAGAAGAGCGCCAGAAGAAGGAGTAATTAGAATTCAAAAGAAAAATATTTGGATATATGTAATATTAATTATATTTTTTATAATTGCAGTTGTTTTAAATGTTATTACATGGTCTGCATATATAAAAAATAAAAAAGAACTTGATACAGTAATAGACCATTACTACAATGAGGATTTAAATAATAATAACAATAGTAGTAACACAGAAAATGTAGATTATGCAGAAAATGCAGAAATTACAAGGAATAACTATAATTATAGTTGCAATATGTCTGTAAGTACAAACAAGACAAGCATAAAAGCTGGTGAATCTATAGAATATGAAATAAAAATTTCAGACATAAATGCAAATGAAGGAATAAAAGCATTTGAGACATATATAAATTATGATTCAAACTTATTCGATTGTTCAGTTAAAAGTAATGAAGATGAAAATTGGTCAAAAACTGGATTTTTAGAAGGATATCTTACTATGGTGAGAAATGAAAATGAAAATACTGAAGATCAAGTGATAGCAAAAATTGTGTTTACCGCAAAAAATGATATAACTGCAAATAATTATAAAGTTAACTTCACAAAAAATAAATTTACAGTTGGAGATGATCAAGTATTTGAAGTTGCGGACAATAATATAGAAATAAAAGTTGTTGAGTGAAAAACAAAAGTAGAGGAGATATAGTATGAAGACATATAAATTTAGAGTTTTAATTATAGCAATTATAATGATTCTTTTTGCTACATGGAATTATATTTATGCAGCAGACAATAACCCAAATGGATATACATGTAATGTTACCCTTACTCCAGATAAAACAAGCGTAAAGCCAGGAGAAGATATAACGTATGAGTTGAAAGTATCAAATATTAATGCAGGAAATGGACTAACTATTGCTGATTTTTATGTATCTTATGACTCACAATATTTTGATTGTAAGGTGAGAAGTTATGATGAAGATAAATGGCTAATAAATGGTGCATTAAATGGAAAGTATACAATGTCTACATATGGAGCACAACCAACGAATGAAGAACAGGTAATAGCAAAAATAATTTTTACGCCAAAAACTGGAATAACGAATAATACTTATCAAACTCAAGTTACTAATATAAGCTTTACAACAATTGATGATAGCATTATTACGTTAAATGATATAACTTTAAATATTAAAGTTGATTCTGAACAAGTTATAGAAAAAAATTATTCATGCAATATGAGTTTTTTACCTAATAAAACAAGTGTAAAACCAAGTGAAACTATATCTTATGATTTAAAAGTAACAAATATTAATGCAGGCAATGGACTAAAAAAAATAGAATTAAATGCAGGAAATTTTGATTCAACTAAATTTGAATGTACAGTTAGTAATTATGATGAAAACAAGTGGCTTTTAACAAATTCAGAAGGAAATATTGTAATTGTACCTAAAAATTCACAAGCATGGAAAACTGATGAAACGCTTGCAAAAATATCATATACACCAAAAAGCGGAGTAACAGCTAATACATATCAGGTTCCAATAACCAATATAAAAGCAACTACAGATGATAACAGCATTATTACATTAAAAGACACAAGTTTAAATATAAAAGTAGATGCTGAACAGGTAATAGATAAGAATTATACATGTAATATGACTTTGACACCTGATAAAACTGCTGTAAAACCAGGAGAGGATATTGCTTTTGATTTAAAAATATCAAATATTAATGCAGGTAATGGATTAAATAAAATTGAATTATTTTTAGGTAATTATGATCCAAATATATTTGATTGTAAGATTATCAATTATGATGAAAATAAATGGAATATAACCACTGCAGAAGGAAATGTTGTAATTACGCCAAAGAATTCACAAGCATGGACAAGTGATGAAATATTAGCAAAAATAGTATATACATCAAAAAGTGGAGTTGTACCTAATACATATCAAACACAAATTACTAATATAAGTGCAACATCAGATGATAACACTAAATTGACAATGAAAGATGTAACTTTAAGTATTAAAGTTCAAGATTCAAATCAAGTTCCATCAGGAGATAATAATTCAGGAGAAACACCTAATTCTAATACAGATACAAATGGAGAAACTAATAAAGGAACCACTGGAGGAGAAAGCACAGTTTCTAATATTGAAAAGGTAAGTGAGAATTCTAATGAAAATAAAAAAAGTAAAGGAATAGTTTTACCATATACAGGAAAATTAGGAATAATTGCATCAATAGTAATAATTACAACACTTATTTCAGTTTCAACAGGATTTTATATAAAATATAAACAACTTAATATTTAATGTATTAAAATACTATATATCAATATTGATATATAGTGTTTTTATTTAAAAAGTAAGACACAATAAATAGACATAAAAAATTGACAAAAAAGTGAAAAAATGGTATAATATAAGTGTATCAAAAGATAATGGAAGGAGGAAGGATTATGAAAAAAATTATAATCCCATTCTTAATAATAGCTATGTTTTTTTGTATTATACCAAAAACAGAATATGCTACTGAAACATATAAAATAGGAGATATTAATGCAGATGGGGCAATAGATTCAAGAGATACATTAAAAATATTAAAACATATAGCAGCATCGACTATCCAAAAAATCAATAATTTACATCCAGATTGGATTTTAAATGGTAATCAGTTAAAAGCTGCAGATATAAATGAAGATGGAGTGATAGACTCAAGAGATACATTAAGAGAATTAGAATATATAGCTGCATCAACAATTCAAAAAATAGGAAATACTCATCCAGAATGG
>Ga0247608_10000503_pt1 | contig 62830 bp, 104 predicted proteins | sample 176DNAGHGlowgp2_FD_193490 | JGI IMG/M metagenome (GOLD analysis project Ga0247608, IMG submission 193490) | Sheep rumen microbial communities from Palmerston North, Manawatu-Wanganui, New Zealand - 1766 DNA GHGlow gp2 | ecosystem: Host-associated > Mammals > Digestive system > Stomach > Rumen ... | reverse complement strand
TCTGTCTTAGAGCAATTAACCAAACGCCTTTCGGATACGGTGCAGATTCTCACTGCTTTTCTCTTTCACAGTCTCCATCACGTTGCTTTACGTACCTATGACTTCAATTACGTGTTTGCCACTACAAAGTCTTCCAACTGTCAATTCAGTATTCCCGTAGGATAAGATGGAATTACTTAAGGTAAACCTCAAAACCATATTTATATACTTATCCAGCCTCGAAAATATTTATATGATTAAATTGTAGGCAAACAAATATAAATTTGTTATTTTCTCGCGATTTCAGATTACTACAATATAATAGTCATTTATTATTGTTGTATCAATATGTCAAAGAACATTTGAGATTGTTTATGTGTTTCTCATTCACATATATTTAAATAGTTTGTTTCTAAAAAAATTTAAATTATTCTATAAAAAAAATAACTTTCAAATTTTTCAAAGAACGTTTCTATATTTTTCATAACATAAGATTTTGTTTTATCTTGTTTGTTATATTTGTAATATAGTAACTTATTTGAAAAATTCAAAAGTTTCTAAAAATTTTTTCACAAATATTTTGTTGATATAACAAAATCTTTAATTTTCCTATATCTATCCCTTTATTATTGATTTAACCTATAAGATATATCTTTTAATGATTATCGAATAGATGAGGGATTACTAGGTTCTTCTCCAAAAAACTTATCTGAAAATAGACAAGAATTATTTGAAATGATATTCTCAATACCATTCCAAAGATTACTCATATTATGTCTATTCATCATTGTCATAAGTTTAATGTTTAAGATATTGTTATTTCAACAAATTTATTAATTTATCTATGTAATAATAATATAAAAATAGCTAAAAAAATCAAAATATTCTTAACTTAAATACTTTCTTTCTTAATTTTAATATTTTTTAACATATTTCTTTAAATTTTACATATATATATTCTTCAGGGTATTCATTTAATATTTTATCTTCATCTACTTCACACTCTTTTGAATTATCCCAATTATGTATTATTGTTCTTGTATCATCAAAGCAATATAGTTTTTGTGATATTTCAATTCCCTTTTTTGAAATAAATGGTAAGTCCATAATAGGATTCAAGTCTGCAAGTTCTAATGATGATGCTAAAAAACAATTAAATCCACAAAATTGCTCAGGAACATTAGGATAGTCAGAAAAAACATAAAACATACAATGTGATCTGATATATGTTATTCTTATTTTATACCATCCATTACCATATAGTTTTCCAATAGTACTATCACCTGGCCAGTTCCACCAGTATTCTCTTCCTACTTTAAGTGCTTTTTCATATTCATCTCTACCATATAAATCACTAATTACTGTAGAGAATTTAGTTTTCTTTATTTTCATCTATATGCTTCAATTAATTCTTTTATTGACTTGAAATTAATATTCTTTAATGGTTCAATTCTACCATCTTCATATACTTTAACTATTGTCCATCCGACTATTTTATTATCATTTTCATCATCAATTAATGCTGAAACTTTATATCCATCACTAAGACAACAAGCTTCGGTTAATTGATCAATGATTTGTTTTAATTCTACTTTCATCGTTTTTAAGTTTTTCTATTTCGTTTAAATAATATTCTATGTCTTCTTGATACATTTTATCATTGAATTCGTCATCCATATCTTCCCATTCATAATTAGGGTTATCAATAAAATCTAGCCATTTTTCATCGTCTGTAACATAATAGCATCCTAATGAAAGCTTTCTTTTATTTTCTAAGTCAAATAATATTGATCCATAAGACTCATCAATACAATCTCCTTCTTCATTACAAATAGACCAACTCCAATCTTCTTGAACATACCAATGATTATTCAATTTAAAAATATCAGAGTTAAATGTATCATACAAGAATGTTGGGTGTTCAAGCCATTTATTAATCATACTATCTTCACTTTTTTACAAATATATATATTAATATAGAAATGTCATTTTTATTTTTATATAAATTAAATAAATTAAATTATTTGAGATGTTCAAGCCATTATTGAAGTCAATACCAAGTTTGTCTGGTAATATGAAAATTGTATGTAAATTAGAAGGATATAATAAAGATTCTTCTAATAAGTCATTATATAATTGTAATGTAAACAATGCATTATTGACTTCTCTTTCTAATGATCTTTATGATAAGAATATACCGTTGAATTTACAAAACAACTCATTTGAATATGATATAAAGAAATTTTACTTATATTATTCAAATGTTTTCTATAAGACAAATTTCAATTATTCTAAAGTGAATATTCCTGTAATTGATTTTACAAGTAATTTGAATGATAATAATTCTGATTTCAAATATGGTTGTAAAAGAGTTTCATATTTGAAGTCTAGAAATCAATTAGCATTCTATACACCTATTTATATAGAAGGTGAAGAAGATATTAAAGGAAAATATTTTGTAATTAGTTGTACATTCAATAAAGTATATAAATTGACAAAATATATAAAGATTAAGATCTCAAATATTAATGAAGGAAATTCTTTAGCGGAATATTTAACAAGATATGCTTCAAAGATAGATGATAATGTGATAGGTTTTTCAACATCTTATAAGAATATATATTATGGTATAGATGTTCGTAATGGTGGTTTTATAAAAGTTGAAGATAACATTTCTCAAAACTTATATAATAAATATTTCACTATAAATGACTTTGATGCTACTATAAATAATGGATTTCAAAGAAACTATATGATTATGAAGCAAGTGTTGCCATTAAGCTTTTACTTTGATCCATATAATCTTTTAGATAGTTATGAAAAGAAGATATATAATAATTCAGAGATAGTCATAAGAGGTAAATGGTATGACGGAAATAATGAAGAAATACCATTCTATGATTTTTCTGATGACTATTCACATTTTGAAGAGAATATATTTAATTTATATTATAATGACAAATTCAAGTATTTAGATACTGGTAAGAATATAATGGATATCAAATACCCAGCTTGTAATGAAGCATCTAGTGAGAATTACAAGTATATAAATACAGTAGCTAAGAACTATAATAGATGGAAATTGAAGTATTCTTCTGACTTATATCCTTATATCATAAATAATAACTATGCATTCTCATATAATCAAAACTCTTTGTATCATTATAAAGAATTTCCAATAATGTATAGTGCAATAAGAGCTTATGCTAAGTTAGTATCAAATACTCAATATAACATGATATTTGATTTAGAAGATATATTTGGTAGTGATTATAAGCTTTTGAATAATAAAAATCAATATTTCAATTTGTTCAACCAAAAATATATATGTGATTTCTTTAACTTGTTTGTAAAGAAAGACTTAAGTGAAGAATACATTAATATTTTTGATGATAAATATAGTGATTTCTGGTCTAATGTCAATAAAGATGGAAAGGTATATCATAAGGGAATATTGTATGACTTGAATTCTATTTATAATGAGAACAATTCAATGGATTATAAGATTGACAAGTTTGGAGTATTTGTGAAACCGGAGTTTAGTTATACAACAAGCGCTTATTTTAATGATAAATACAAGACTTGCAAGACAATATTATCTTATGATTTTACCGAGTTTGATAGTGATAATTATTTAGATCATTATCAAATGAATTCTAAGTTTAGCTATTTATCTAATTATGGAATAGCTATTAAAGATGAAAATGGACCATATATAGACTTATTTGATTTAGGAATAAGACAATATGATAAGAATCAATATATAGATGCAAATGACATTTATATTATCAACTTATTAGTGAATAACAAGAAAATTGACTTAGAAAAATCATTAAAGATAGATAATGAAAAAATCCAATTGAAGTTAATAGAAGGTTATAAATTGATTGAATCAAGCCACCCAAAGAACATATATGATAGTTATTTTGAAGAAATAAAGACTTTATTTGGATCAAACAAGAAAATAACAGATAGTAATATCATATTTAGAGAAGAGAAATATAAAGAAATAGAATCAATCTATTGGGCACATGATAAACTATATTTCTCTATTTATCCTAATAAAGCAAAATATTCTTTGATAGATAATTATGAGATATTAAAAGACATTGATAATTCTAATTTAATAACATTATATTATAAGACGCAATTTGTTCAAAATAATAGTGACTTGACAAAATATCTTAGATATTATAATATTCAAGATAATACAAGTGTTTCTATTGATCATAATAAAGATAAAAGAAATATATCAGATGTATCTATAGATATTAATTATCATAAGTATTTCTATTCTACTGGACTTTATGACAAGAAACAAAAGATATTATACACTTCACCAATATTTAGAGAATTGAATGATATTACAAATAACTATGGTAACAATATAGATAATACTAATGACAAGAATTATATTTATGTTGATCCATATAATCTAAATAATATTTATCAAATATATCTTAATAAAAAATATCCAATAGATAATGATTCAACTCTTAAAGAATTCTATTGTAAATTCTTGAATATAGAACATATAAGACTATATGAAAATAAATTATGTAAGAATCGTAGTTTAAGTGGTAGTTTTAGTATAAACAATATTTTCATCAAAGTTAGAAATTTCAATAATATCATAATAGATTTGAAAGATAACAAAGATTTTTCTACTATAACTTTACAAGATGATTATATACCAATAAAGAATTTTGGATTAAATAATATTGGAGATATATGTAAATATCTAGAATTTGATGAATTATTGAATTGTTTTAGTTTTAATAATGATTATTTTGTACTTATCAATAAAATGATATTAATTTTCAATTATTGGGCTCATGGTGTTTTAAATAATCATTTAGATGAATTAAAAGAATTAACTGATTTAGGATATACTTTTAGTAATATTATTAGTATTATATTAATAGTAGTTGCTTTATACAATGTCAAGAATTTTGAAGTATGTTTCAAAAAAGAGATGTTGCCTCTTAATGAAGATTTATATAAATTGATTATCAATAGAAAAAATAATGATATATTCAAAGACTTATATTTATATCATATTCAAAATTCGAATGAGTTCAAACACCAATTGAATTATAATAGCTCAAAACATTATATAATCAATAGTATAGATAATGTATTAGATAAAGAAGTAGTAGATTACACATTCAAGACACTTAGTGGATTTACCAATACTATTTCAAATTATAATCAAAATATAATATATGATTATAATAATTTAGGTTTAGATATAACAATTCATAGTACTAATAACATAACATTTACATTAGAACCATATTTCAATGAGATATATGATGAGAATTATGTAGATACAAAGATATATTCAGATTACTTCATAAATAATATTATTGAATGTAAAATAGATGAGAATAATAAACGATATAGATATAATGAAGCATCTATAGATTTATTAGCTTATATACCAAAGGGTGAATTATCTGATCAAGTAGAAGACTTATTAAAGCAAAAAAATAGTAGATATTCAATCATAACAAATATTGATGATAGATTTATACATTATGATAAAGATTATCTAATAACAAATTCTGAATTCTCTAATATTGCAAATATAGTAGATAATCCTGAAAACTTTAATGAGTTTTCTAATTTGATAACATATAGTTATAATGGAATCAATTATGGATTCTATATGATTGGTTCATATTTTGATAATACAAATAATACATTGAATATTCAAAATGAAGATTTAGATTATATAAATTGTGTAGATTATATTAATGAAGTAGATGTATCGAAATTCAATGATTATTCATATAGCTATTTAGGAGGAATGTATAAGAATATATTACCATATATAAACACTTCTAATCCTGTTAAGTTTGCATTGAATAATATCAAGACTTTAATAAAACCAAAGATGTTCAAATTGAAGCATAATATCAATCAATATGTGAATACTGATGATATTAATCGGGCTTATTCATATACTTTATATAATACTAAAAGAACTTCTTATATAGAGTTATTAAGATATTTCGATAATATTGTACCATATACTCCAGAATATAAATATATGAATTCATATTGTTTGTATTATAAAGATACAACAAAAATGATAGAAAATGACTTGTATAATAGTAGAAATTCATATATTATGTATAAGCAAAATTTGAATATCAATAAATTCTCTTATATTTCTTATTTTGATGTAGATTTGAATATCAATAAATATGAGCCTACAGAATATAAACATTATAATTATAATAAATTCTTTAATCTTGAAAAAGAAATAATTATCAAGTTAAGTCAAGAATTTGATGAACAAGGAATTATTGAATATGAGAAGACAATTGATTATGAGAGTTTTGAAGATAATGAATCAAATATTTCAAATAACAAGATATTCAATTTATTCATAAGTTATATAAATAATAGTGATTTTGATGTACTTCCTTATAAGGATAAAATTAATAATTATTTATTTTTATATAAGAAATACGAGGTGAAATTTATACAAGATTTCAAGTATATTAACTCATCAAATAAAAAAGTCTATTCATTAACAATTAAATTTAATTTATTATAAAAATGGCAATCAACAATATAAATGCTTTAGTAGATCTTGAAGGTCTTGAACAATTACAAAGTTCTGATTATGTTAGTAAATATTATAATGCTGGTTTAGCTAATTTAGGACAAAGATATACTAATGAAGCATTACTAGAATATAATAATTTTACAATAAATGATTTACTTAGTTTTAGATATAATACTAATTATGATTCAAAATCATATTTAGTTATATATCAAAAAAATGAAAATGCGGAATTCAGTATTGATGAAAATATTGGATTCAAGATTGCCGTACCAAATGAATTAGGTAAATATTCTAATTTTGTAGATTTAAATGGAAATGGTAATAAGTTTGATGAAGTTAGTAATACTAATTTTGAAACTATAATATTCTCTAAGAAACTTTGGATTATAAAGAAACTATATGAAAAAGTAATATTTGATATTGCTTATGATCCTAAAAACAAATCAGAATATTTAGCAAGTATAAATGATTCTAATTATCATCATGATAATATTTATGGAGATGAAAGATATGGTATTTATAATCAATTACAATTATGGATTCCGATAAGTTATCCATTTGAATATGTTTCTGATGGTTTGAACAAGTCAATAATATATGGAGATCATAAGAATATATTTGTATATATTGAACCTAATGAAAATGATGATCCTTCTTCTATAGCTGAAAATCCTATTAAAAATGGAACAATCTTTGTACAATATGCAAGAAAATATGAAAAGACTTGTGTATATAATTATTCATTTACAAAAGATAGTGAAATACCAACAATTACAAGAGGATTTGTATTACCATTTGTGGATAATGAAAACTATTGGTGGATTAATAATATTCCAACTGATATTTCTGCAAAAGCAGATACTCCTATGAATCTTAATATCATATTAGCTTATCTTCAAAAAGTAGGTAACTCAAATAATTTTCAAATATTATCTGGATTAAATTACAATTTAGGAAAATTATTAGAGATAGATAATCTTTCAAAACATACTGTATGGATCAAGAAAAATAATGGAGGATCATTTTGGATAGATTGTTTTGTTCCAAATATTAACAAAGTATCGGATGTATTGCTTGATTATGACCAAGAAACTAAAGCTGATATTGTGAATATATTGAAGAATTCATCAATTATATTAATGACTAAATTATCTAAATATCTAGATAATCTTGATGAAGATCTCAAAAAGCAATATAATGATGGAATTATAACTACTATTTGGACTTATGATAATGAAAGTAATGGATATAAATATATTTCATTAGAAAAAGATGATCAAAATAATGATTTGGCTTTAGATTTTGGAGAAATAACTAACTTTAATAATCTTATTAGTTATAAAGTCAATTCATTAGAACAAATAAGACCAGATAATTTTACTAATAGACATATCATATTTGATCAAATTCTAAAAAGCAATAAGCAAGAGATATCTAATAATGTTTCTTATGCTGTATTGAAGAATATAAAAGGATTAGAATATCATAACAAATATGTAAATAATTTTAATTTTACATTAAGATATGTCAATTCTATTCAATTATCAAAAGATAATAAATACATTGAAAGTATTTCTAATCAAGATAATGAAAAATACTTTAAAGTACAAAAAACTGAATCTTCTAGTTTAGTTACTAATTCTATTTATCAAAGAACAATTAATAATCGTACTATATACTATCCTGAGTATATTCCTAACTATAATGTTCCTGTATTTGATATGAGCGAGTTCTTGATAAAAGACTCAAATGTCATGAATAGACAAAATATCATATCATTTACAGATTCTGGTTTGTCATATTATTCTTATATTGGTACTTCTCATGATAGTTTGAATAAGTCAATTTTACATATAGGAACAAGTGATTTTGATATTAATTTAGGAGAATATTCATTAACAAGTGATATTGATAAGACAAATTTTCAAAAACATGATGGTATTGGAATAGACTTTGATAATATTTATTTAAATGGAAATACTGTTATTCAAGAAGAATTGAATGTTGGAAAGAATGTATATTTTGAAAAGATTAATTGGAATAAGACATCAATGGAAAATCTTGAAATACAAAGTACACAAATCATTCCTAAATTCAAATATATATCAAACAATAATGGAAGTATTTATCATGATATAAATATTGATTCGATGATAAGTAGATTAAATGAAATTAATTCAGGTATAAAATCTAGTAAAAAATATAATTTTGAAGATGAAACATATAGTTCTAAATATTATTTATATTTGAATATAATATTAAGTCATAAGATAAAGAATGTTGATTATTACTATAAATACAATGATTTGTTATATATTGATAATTTAATAAGATATTTAGATATAGAAAAACCAGAAAATATTATTTCAAATACAAACAAGATAATATATAATAGTAGTAATGATGCAATATTTATGGTTTCATCTAATAATCTTTTAGCAGATTCTATAAATATTGTAGCATCTTCTGATACTCAAATATCGATTACCGTAAAAAATATTCAAGATATTTATATTGGAAATCCATTAGATATTACTTATATAAAAAATACGAAGAATGGAAGTACTACATTAATTATAAATGAGCATCAATCACATAAGATAAAATCAATTTGGAAGCTTCCAGAGCAAATTTAAATAAATCTTTTAGTTGTTAATGATTAAATTTTTAATAGTTGGAGAAAATAGTATTGATAAAAAAAGAATAGTAAAATTATTAATGAGCAATGAAGGTTTATTTAATGTTGCTAATTATTTTTCTACTAATAAGGAAGAAGCTAATAAAGAATTTTACTATTATTTATCTAATCAAGATTTACATATTTGTTATAAGAATAATGCTATATTATTTGTAAAGACAATATTATTTAATAGTTATGGAATTACATTAGATTCATTTTATGAGAATAATGTAATATTCATGAATACAGAAGATTTCAATAATATATCAAATAAGATTTTCTTAAGTAATAATGAATTAATAGTAATTTGGTTAGATACAAAGAATCATGAACATAATGATATTAAGAAAGAAATACAAGAAAGCAGTTATCTTTTAGAAAAAATAGAGAATGATAATCTTAAATATTTATATTTCTTAGATAAACCAGATATTGAAATAATGGATGTCATTTGTGAATATTTACAAAATGAAGAATCAAGAAATGAGTTATTAGAAAAATATTCTTAATTTTTTAAATTATTAAATATTTATTATCTATATTATATTGATATATTATTTAACTTTAAATAAAATATTATTCAAAAATATTTAATAATTATTAATGGAACAAGTAGGACAAGGAATGATTCCTCCTGGTAAATATGTCCATAGATTTACTGGTAATAGTATATATGTAAGAGATTCTGTTCAAGATGGAGAAAGTCTTTTAGTAATAACAGATCAAGGACAAATGACCATGAAAGAATTTGGAGAATATATTCAAGTTGAAGAAGGAGAAGAATTATATATACCAAGTATAAATGATTTATATGGAGATAGAAAACCTAATCAACAATTATTAGCTGAGATTAATAGAGGAATAGATCCTGAAGATAGAATAAAAGTTGGTCAAAATAATAGTGGCATGCATACTGAAGTTAGTAATGATGGATCTACTGTTATAACTACAATTGCGACAAAACAGGAACCTATAAATAAGAATTATGAATTAATTAAAAAAGTACTTGATAAATTCCCGATTGAAAGAACAATTAATTTTGAAATAGTTGAAGAAGAATGGCCATTTAAAGAGTTTAATATGCTAGTAAATGTATTAGACGTGCCAATAAAAGATATTTGCGATTATGTTATAGATAATTTCTTTGACAAAGAGCATCTTTCATTAGCATTGTCAAAGTATTTTGAAGAACATATTTAAGTGAGAGATTAATAAATAAATGTTTAACTTAATAAAATGAATCAAAATGAATACAATTTTGCTAAGAATATTGTTAAATTAAATGAGAATGTCAATAAGGCTATAGAATATATAAAAGAAAATTTTGGAGTAGATGCCCAATATGATGAAGAAAATGGAATATTAAATCTTTCAATTTCTCAAATTAATGAAGGACTTCAACTAATAGCTGCAAAAGAATATATTGATAATAATTTTGATCCTGAATTTTTAACAACTAATATTCAATAAGATAAGCATACCTAATTGGTATGCTTTTTTGTTATAAATTAATAAGATAAATATTCTTAAATATTATTTTTAAATATAAAAAATAATTTTATCAAACATTATAAATGGGAAGTTCTAAAAAACAAATTAGTATTAGTACTAATCTTTCAAATGATCAAATAATTTATAATTATGAAGATTATAAAGAATCAATTATATGTAGATATACTAATTCTAATTATAATACTTTAATTAATCCAACATTTACAACATTTTTAGAAAGTGCAAATAATAATAATGATGATTTTGATTTAGTAAATATCAATAATTATTATTCAAAGTTTGCATTTGATGTTAATTATATATTAGTAAATAAAGAACCAAAGAGATTACATGATTTAATATTCAATAATTGTACCACATTATATGCAATAAATAATTTACCAGAATCTATAAAGACTATTGGTAAATATGCATTTAATGGATGTACTTCATTGAAATATTTAAAGCTTCCAAAGAATGTTACTGATATTAGAGAATTTGCATTTAATGGAACTCATAATCTTAAGTCATTTGATATTTCTAATGTAAAATATCTACATAACTATTCTTTTGCCGGTTCTGGAATAGAATCAATAGAATTAAATAAAGAGATTACTGTTCTTTATCATTACTTATTCAAAGATTGCAAAAACTTAAAAAGATTTGTAAATAATGATATTCATCTTGTCGGTGAAGGTGTTTTTTGTGGATGTACAAATCTTGAATATGTTGAATTAAGTAAGTTTGAAGAAGTTTATGAAGAGAAAAGCGAATATATAGAATCATTGGATGAGATTGAACAATCAGAATTTGACATTGGTAAAGTATATGATATCTATATGTATAATGCTGCTGGTAATATTGAATTTGGAACAGGTACAATTGAAACTATAGAAAATTTGTCTTCAGATGATTTCTTAAAACGTTTGATAAGATTAGTTATTAATGATTGTAGTTATGATACTGAAGAAGTTGGAAATACTTATTATGTATTATTGAAATGTTTGACTGATGAAAGTGGAGAAACTAAGTATCAACTTTATGACGAAGATGGTATGGCTGTCAATATATCTATCATGCTTCGTACAGAAAGTGAAGAACCAGAAGTAATAGAAGTATCATCATGGGCTTTATATGATTGTAATGATAATCAAATAGGTAATATTACTGAAGAATTAGCAAATTATATTAAAGAGTATGATAATAATCATAATAATGAAATAATCGAAGCAAGAGATCTTGGAAATGGAACAGAAATCATACAATTCAAGAATCCTATAGAATTTGTTGAATATTATATTGATGGTGTTACTCAAACTGGAAATATATTTGATGATCCAACCATTTTACAATTAAATGATGAAACCCAATATATCAAGAAATATAAGTATTTCTCATTAGTTGATGGCCAAGATATTATTCAATTAACAGATGATTTAAATATAAATATAGTATTTAATTCAGATTTTACACAAGCTTATATTAAATTGAATTGTTATCCAGTATATGAAGCTACACAAACATATATTGCTTATTATATGTTTGAGCCATTCTTAAGTATTAGAAAAGAATATGATGAAGATTTTGTAGAAAAAGAAGATAGTAATGGTAATATATATGTAGATAATGGATTTATTGTCAAATATGTAGGAACTACTGCTTATTATCCAGTATACAATGTAAACTATTGTTATCTTGGTAGATTGAATAATGGTGAATGGTTAGATTATACAAACCAATCAGATTTAGATAGATTATTGTCAAAAATAAATGCTGTATTTATTAATGATAGTGATTATCAATATTTCATGTTATTAGAACAAAACTATTCTCAATCTAATATTGATGAAGAAAATGTTGAAACCACCATTGAAGAAGTAAGAACAATTATTAATGAAATTATAGAATATCATACTGGTGAAGCTCCTGAAGAAGGAGAAGAGGAATTACCAACATATAGTAAATTTGATTTAAGTAAATTAAGTTATAGTTTATCAAAAATTGATTTACCTAATTCTTTATTTGCTGGATGTATAAATCTTGATAATAATAATATTGTCAAAGGTGGTAATTATAATAAAGATAATTCTCATGTAAATATAGTTTTTAGTAATCAAAAAGCTTCTGGTAATTTTTATTCTGGAACTTGGAAAGATACTATTCATTTATTAAATTATAAGCCTTCAACAATAGTTTATAATTATGAATTTAAATGGAAATATCTGACTCTTATGAAAATCAAGTATATTAATATTATATTGAATAATAAGAATTATTATATATCTGAAACTTTTGATCAAAAAACTTCTACTTATATTAGAAAATTAGTAGATAATATCTATGATACTCCAACATTTGAAGATAAATTTGTATCTAATACTTTAACAAATACAGAATCTATATTTGATATTGATATATTTAATAAGAATTATCTATTGACATTAGAAAACTATCAATATTCAATTTATGATAAATATTGTTTATTAGATTCAATTCTTAATATTGGAAATAATACTTTTATGAATTGTGCTTCTATAAAATCAATTTATAATAAGTTTGAAAATATTGGTGATTATGCATTTAAAGACTGCATTAATTTAAAGTCAATTCCATTAAATAAATGTATTACTATTGGTAAATATGCTTTCCAAAATTGTAAGTCATTAACTGAAGTATCATTAAACTATTTAATGCTAAATGAAAATGATGGTATATTCTATAATTGTGAAAATCTCTATAAAGTAAATAATTTTAATTTATCAGAAATAAGCAAGCAATTATTTAAGAATTGTACATCATTAAATGACATTAAATTAAATCAAATCACTAAAGTTAATGATGAAGCATTCTATAATTGTGAAAGCCTTGAAATAAACACTATTAATAATGAAAAGAATATAAAGAATATAACTTATTTTGGAGACTATTCATTCTATAATTGTAAGAATATCAAATCAATAGAATTTAATGAGAATATTGAATATTTTGGTAAAGGTGTATTTAAAAATTGTAGCAATATAACTGAAGTTAATTTACCTGAAAATATTGTTAACTTTACTGATGAATTATTCTGTGGATGTAAGAATTTAAAGAAAGTAATATTTAATGGTAAAATTAATGACGAGATTAAGCTTTCTGGTATAGACTTCTGTAATAATACAGAATTTATTTATATTCCAAATGGTGGAAGATATATTACTCCAAATAATACATTTATATTTGATACGTTAACTAATACAATTGTTTATGTATGTAAGCAAGTAGCAATATTAGATATAAAATCCCAATATGAAGATATAAATATTGGTACTGAAATTAATATATCAAATAATGCATTTAATAATTGTAATGTATCTATTATTAATATATCTCAAGATATTACTACTCCTAATGTAAATATGAATACATTTAAAGGTATTTTAAATGATACTTATCATATCTTGATAAATAAGAATGATACAAAATATGATACTTATTATCAATTAGTAGGAAGAAATCATATCTATTATGTATAAGTTATAAATTGAAATAAAACCAAAATAGTATAAATAATAAAGGAGGAACATAGGTTCCTCCTTTTATATTGTTTCTAATATATTAGCTATTCCTTCTTTTCTAGCAGACATATATGATAAAATTGGTGTAACATTATTATTTATATGATATCCAATATAACTATTCATGGAATTTAATATATCTTCAGGATAATTATTCTCATCTAAAGCAACTAATTGATAATTATATTTAAAATGTTCATAAATATTTTCTTCTGATTTCTTTACTTTATTCAAGTATTTTTTAGAATTTACAATATTATGAATATAATTCTTTATTTCATTATCATCATGAACATTTAAATTAAAATCAATATCTTTAATTCCTACTCTAAATTGTTTATCTGAATTCTCTTTATTTGATTTCTTTAAAATAATTGGAAAAATATTATCTCCTTTATCTCCACGAATTACTTTATCAATAACAACATCTTTAGGATGTATATAATTAACATTCTTTGACTTATTAATTATAGTTTCTAAAATACGATTATTATTTTCTTTATTTATATCATTAAAAAAGAATTGTAATGGATCTTCTTCTTGTTGTCCAATATCTTCACAAGTCATACCTGTCTTATTATTCCAGCAAATTGTAAATACTCCATTTTGAGAATCAACATGTACTAATTGTGTTAAGTCTTTATCCATTGACCAAATAATTGTATTAGTACCTTCATCATTTAATTTTGTTGACCAATACCAGCACCAATCATCTCCTTCTATAAATTGTTTTCTACATGTTGTTATTCCATTATCTTCAAGTATTTGTATAAATTCTTCATAATATTTAAATACTAATTCCCAATTTGTATTTGGATCTAATACTCGTTGTCCTTTATATTCTACAGATTGTCCATCAATAAGTTGTTCATCATATAAAAATTGAGGAATATCAATATTGCTTCTCCATGATCCTCCATCACTTACAAAAATAATATTATCAATATCTGGAAATGTTTTAATTACTAAATTAATTGATCTTAACATTAGTAATTGTAATTCTTTACACATCATTTCATCTGATTCATAACTATGATTAATTACAGATAAACGTGACATTAATAGCCAATTACCATCAACTATTAATGTGAGTTTTGATTTCTTCGACATTACTTTATCTACTATATATTTATCATTATAATAATATAGTTAATTTTCAATAAATATAATAAAAAGAGGAGCATATGTTAATACCCCTCTTTAATTATTTATATTAAATAGTCATTTTATTAATATCCATTTCTATATCTATAATCAGCTCGGCCTAAATTATTCTGATAAACAGCTGAATCAATCATTCTATAAATTTCCTCCGGCTTCATGTCATTCTCATCGGTATAACAAGCATCAATATCTCCGCCATCTCGATAATAAAAATTATCACCGATATAAGTATAGACATATTTTAAAGTTGGCCATCCTGATTTTCCAACAACATCTTCCCAAATATGTCCATTCTGCACGCCATAACAAGCAAGATCTGTTTCACTTCCAAGAGCTTTTACATCATCAACTGGAACATTATGATTATTAACCATATTGACAATATCATCAACAATTACTTCTCCATTCTTTACTTTATTGCTCCATTTATTAAGAACATTAATTCTTTCCTGTTCTTTAGCAGCTTCTTTCTTCATTCTCCAAAGATGGCGATCAATAATATCTCCAGTATATTTCCATTTCCAATCAGAACCACTAGGTGCCCATGAACCCTGTTCAAATGAATAAGTTTTCTTTGTATTAATGTTATAAAGTGCCATAAATTTAAATTTTTAATTACACTTTAAATATAGTAAAAACTTTAAAAAATTCAAAAAAATATGCTAGAAGTTTTATCTTCTAGCATTTATATTATTCTTTATATAATTCTAATTTATTTTTTCAATAATTTTATTTAATATCTCATTTGCTTTATTATAATCACATTTATTAATTTCCATTAATTTTTTAATATAAACAAATCTAACTATTTCTCCTCCATAATCTTCGGCTAAGTCATCATTAAGATCTAAATCAATAGCATCATCATGAACTCTATCATTAGTATTATCTACTAAAGCATCTGACCAAGATACATTTCCATATTCATCAACAATTTCATCTTCAATCTGTTTTTGTGTTTTATAATCTTTAATATATCCATATAATCCGTTAATTAAAGATTCCCAATCTTTTAAAGAATAACCAGAATTTTTACTGACATTTTTAAGTTCTGCATTAAAATCTTGTAAAGATTCATTAATTGATTCATTTATAAATTTAGTTAAATGCTTCATAATTAAATTAAATTATTTATTTAAAAATAAAAAAATATGCTTAAAAATAAAAAAAATATGCTAGAAATCTAAAAAGAAATCTAGCATTACACTCACATTAAGTTGTTAATAAATTACGATTATTCTGCGCAAACTGAGTCTACAACTTGTCCAAGAGAATCAACTACGATTGAATCAATTGAATCAACTATTGTAGAGTCAACTAAAGTACTATCAACTCCAGTTCCTACTGGTGTAACATTACTTCCACAAGAAGCAATAAAACTACCAAGGATCATTGCGAACATAATACTAAAAATTGTCTTTTTCATATATTTAATTAATTTATTTATATTTATAGTTAATTTATTACTTATCTTCTACCTCCAAATCTATGATTATTATGATGTCCATTATTTCTATTAGTTGGTTGTGGAGTGTGAGGTACACCAACATTATTTCTATGACTTACTCCTGGATGATGGTGTCTATTTGGTTGAGGCCTATATCTATTATCTCTAGGAGGTCTATTGAAATTATTATGATATCCAGGTTTAAATCTATAATCATACCTATTAGGTCTAAAATATGGACGATAATGAATATGATCAAAAGGTCTTCTATAAACTCTTACATACCAATAATTATCATAATAGAATGGATAATAATAAAGATTATTGTATAGATAATAAAGCAATCTTCCATTATAATAATATGGAGTTCCATATCTTATAATGATGTTAAAATCTATATTTGATCCATAAACAACATCTGTTTGTGTTTCTACATAAATATCATCTTGAGTAGTGGCATACATTGTTGTTTCACAAGAACTAAATGAAAATATCATTATAAGTCCAAGAATCAAATTTAATATTATCTTTTTCATAATACTTTAAAATATATATTAATAATAAATCTAATATTATCAAGATATTTTCTTATTTGTAATAATTCTATTGATGTAGATCATTAATTTTGAATAATCATATTCAATATTAAAAATATTTGATGATTTTTGATTTTCTGTATTATAAAGAATTATTCCATAAAATCCATTATCTTTTAGATTAGATTTATAAACATACATCTTATCATAAGAACAGCCAAAAATATTGAACACTAAAGCATTACTTTTATTTCTAGTAAATGTTTCTAATTGCTTTACTTTTGGATGCCAATGTTTAATGTCATTATCATCAAAAGTTATATTTGCATAACCGGTAAATGATATAAAATCTCTAACTCTAGCACCACCAATAATAGCTAAAATATTAAGTGCTTCTTTTTCTTTAAAATTATTGCATTCGGTATATGGCATTTGCATTGTGCCAATATATAATTCTTCCATATTATCTTTCATTTTTCATTTCAAATATATTATCAAAAATCTCTTTAATTTCATATGATATTGATTTTAAATTCCAATTCTTGATATTTCCATTTTCATCAATATCAATAATTACATAATCACCATATCCAGAATCTCCAATAGCAAGATAATTAGGAACATAATCAGTATCTAACTTTTCAATAATATTTCCATTAGCATCAATATACTCATATACTCCTTGATCACAAACTTTCCAATAAATATGCATAGCATATCCTTTCATCCAATTCTCAATATGCCCGGTTTCAAGATTTATCTTCATTGGAAAAGCTTTACAAGTTATCAAACTTTTATAAGTAGTCATATCTTCTGTTACAGGAATAAGCATTGGTAAGTTTGATCCATCTTCTTCAACTTCAACAAAGTCAGATCCTTCTTTAGAAATTTGTGCTCCATCCCACCAATCTTGAATTAAATAGCAATTAACATATTTAATATCAAGTTCTTGAATTGTCTTACATTTAATTTTCATTTTGTAATATATTATTTAGTTTATTAATTATAAAATTTATATTTTTTGAATTAATTTTATCATTATTAATTAATTCAGACCTAATCCAATTCAATAATGTTTGTTTTTCAATTTTAGATTTATATTTATCTTTTATTTTTTTATAAATCTCAATAATTATATCTTGATTAAATACTTTGATATGATCATATTCTTCTTTGAATACCATTTTATATAATGAATAAAAATATGGTATAACTAATTTCCATATTATAACTTCTGAATTAAAGTCTTCAAAAGAAAAATACTCACAAATATCTATTGTTGTATCATAATATTCTTCTTCATTAGTATCTTGATTCAATTTGAAATAAAAAAATGATAATTGTAAATTTATAAATTTTTCATAATCATTAATATTATTCAAATATTTATCTTTAAAATAATTTGACTTTATAATATTATCAATTATTTCTCCATTTCCATTCCAATAAAAAAGAATTGGTACTAAGTTATCATTATATAATTCTTTTGTTTTCTTATTATATATATTTATTGATACTAATGAATCATTAGTCATAATTAAAGGCTATCTTATATTTTATTTATAAGATAGTCTTTTAATTCAATATATTCATTAATTATTACCAATCTTCTATATTCTTCATACTAAACTTATTCTTTCCTTTTCTTGAATAAGACTCATGACATTTTGTATGCTTACACTTCTTATTATACTTATGATTCTTCTCCTTTTCAAATCGAGACTCTGTCTCTTCATAAAGATAATTCTTATAGTTCATAATTAAAATTACTTGACAAATTTATTATAGTAAATATTATAATTAGTGATAATATCAATATAATCATGATAATTAAGATTTGCTTCTACTAAAACATGAGACATATCCATAATCATATTATACTTACCACTTTCACGAACTTTTTCGTATCTTAAAAATTTTTCTTTTGTAACCATAATAATATTTAATTAATCTTCATTATGAAATCTTTGATTAGCAGCAAATGCTTCACATCTAATACAATCACATCCACATAATCCTTCAGATCTCTCACAAATTTGTTCTAATTGTTCATCACTAAGTATATAAGCCATATTCTATAAGTTTATAAGTTTATAAGTTTATAAATTAAAAATACTAATAATCCTAATATAATAATATATGCAATACCACTTATATTACCATCATCTTTTGGAGATGGATTTATAGGTAGCATTATTGGAGTATTTCCACTATATATCAACATAATATTTATCCAATTAAAAATTCTACATAAGATGCTTTATTTGGCATTTCATTATCATCATACCAAGCTTCTTTATCATTTGGAGAAGCTCCTACATAAATCAATTCTTTATTAGATTTTGTATCACGATCATAAATTGTAATATTTACATCCATTGGATAATCTAAAAGAATTTTGATAAGATCTTTATTAATCATATTGATTTATTGTTTAATGCCTCTTCAAATAAATAATCATTATAATCCATTCCATTATAAAGACCTTCTATACCAGTATAATTTTCTGAATGATGATCTAATTTTTCACAATACTTCATAATTATTTATTTTTTAATTATCATTTGAATAATCACCTATATATCTTTTATGCAATTTAAGTGCAATAGTAATATCTTTAATCATTTCATCAAATCTCCATCCATCTGCTAATACTTCTCTAGTAGGAAATTCAGTAAATTGCTCATAATCAATTGGACATTTCATGAACCAATCATATATGGAGTCATAATATTTCTTATATTCTTGAGGAGTCATAACTTATTTTATTTTAATTACATTATAAATATAGTAAATCATAAATAAAATTCAAAAAATAAATAAAAAATAACTTATTGAATTTCAGTTAAATTAAAATCTATATTATATTATTATATAAAGAAAAATATGATAATTAGAAATTAATGAGACAACTTTTAGTTGGAGATTGTCATTTTGGTACAAGTTCTAATTCAGTTATTTGGTTAGAGAATCAACTATTATTTTTTAATACAAAGTTTTGTGAAGTTCTAGATAATAAAGAAATAGATAGAGTTATATTTTTAGGAGACTTATTTGATATTCGTTATTCTGTGAATCAACAAGTAGGTATAGAAGTAAAGAAATTATTTAGAAAATTATTGACAAAATATTCCCAAATTGAATTTTATTGTTTAGCTGGTAATCATGATTATTATAGTCCATTAGAAGAATTTCATGAGTATAATAGTTATGAATTAGTATTTGGTAATGAGTTTGAGAAATATTATTCTAATTTTAAGATAATAAATAATGAACCATATTATGATCATCAAGGTAATCTTTATCTTCCTTGGTATTATACTGATAACTTTCAAAATTTCTCAGAAGTTTTATATTCTATTGATGAAGATATAAAGAATATATTTTGTCATGATGATTTATCAAAATGGGATTATTCAAGATGTGTGGCATTAAAAGATGCTAAAGTATGGTCAGGACATATACATAATCCACAAGAATTTGAAAATCATAATCTTCATAATTTAGGAGCAATGTTTTCATTTAATTTTGGAGATGTCAATACAGAAAAATATCTCTATATAATTGAAGATGACAAGTTAATTGAGAAAATAGAAAATGATGTCACTCCTAAATTCAAAAGATTCTTTAATGATGAGATTTTTGATCTTAAAGAAGAAGATTTCAAGAATGCTTATATTCAACTTTGTATATATAAGACAAATATAAACAAAGCAATGTATATTGAAAGAATTAAAGAAATAAAGACAAAATATGCTGATTATAATATTAGAATAAAGATAATTGATAATTCATTAGGAGAAACATTAGAATTAAGTTATTTTAATGCTAATATTGATAAATACATTGAAGAGAATGTACCAGAGTATCTTAATGATAAATATAATATTGTAAAGACAAAATTAAGACAACAAAATGAGATAATTGAGTAGTATGAAAAGTAGAAAGAATATTAATTGCCCAATATTGGCGTATATAAAATTTATGATCAATATTGTGGATGAAAATCAAAGATATAACTATTAGGAATTTTAGAAGTATTTATGGTGAATTATATATTAATTTTGATGAACTTGATGGATTGATAAAATTATCAGGACCTATAGGAGCTGGTAAGACAACAATTGGTGAATCTATTCTTTTTGGGCTTTATGGAAAAGTAAAAGACCATAATAATCCTAATCTTGTTTCTTGGCATGTAAAGAATACAGAATGCTCTGTTGAGATAAATCTTATATCTAAGAATAAAGAGATAAATATCAAGCGTAGTCTTTGTGATCCATTAGAAGTAAAAATCGATGGTAAACTTTTGTCTGCATCTAATAAAAGAGATACACAAGAAATATTAGAAGAAGAATATTATGATGTTCCAAGATTAGCTATAGAGAAAATGTGTATTATATCATTTAATGCATTTAAGAATAGTTTAGCTGCGATGAATCCTGGACAAACAAGACAATTCTTAGATGAGATATTTGGATTTAAGACATTTACAGAATATAATGACCAAATAGTTATAGAACGTAAATACCAAGTTAATGAGAATAACCAATTAAATACAATATTGAATGAAAATAGAAATCAAATAGATAATTTAAAACAAAAACAAATCAAACAAACTCAACAATTAAATAATTCTATTGATATTGATGGATTAAAGAAAAATAGAGAAGAATTACTTAACAAAGGAATAAAGCTTAAAGAAGAAAAAACTAAAGTAGTAAAAGAAAAAGAAGACAAAATTGATCATTTAAATGATGAAATCAAAGAATTTCAAAAGAAAATGACAGAAGCCGCAACTTTAGGAAAACAAGCTAAAGATAACTATAATACTTTTAAAAGTGGTAAATGCCCTACATGTGGTCATGATATAGATCCAAATGATATTGATAAGTATAAGAATACTATGAATGAATATGCTAGTCAATATCGAGAGTTTGAGAATAATAAAAAAGAAAAAGAACAAGATTTAATAAAGATAAAAGAAGAATATTCAAAAAGAATCTCTGAAGAATATGATTCAAAAATGGAAAACTTACGTTCTCAAATATCAAAGATTGATGCAGAAATAAAATCTTATAATGATTCTGTACAGCTTTTGAATAATAACTATGATGAGCTAATAAAAGAATGTCAAGATAAGATAGTTGAAATAGAAGAAAAGATTAGGATATCAGATCAAGATATTGGAGAATGGAATGATATGAATGAATTATTTAGCAAGACTTTAAGATATTCTCTTCTTGATACATTAATTCCTCATATCAATAAATCAATTAAATATTATCTTGACAAGCTTAATCAACTTTATAATGTTGAATATGATCAAGAGTTCAAGCCTCATATTTTCTTTGAAGGAAATGAGAAAGAAATAAGTTATTCAGATCTTTCGACTGGGCAAAGGAAAACATTAGATATTGGAATTATATTTGGAGTAATTGCAAATGTAATAGCAAATGTTGATTTTAATATATTCTTCTTAGATGAGCTTTTCTCAAATATGGATAGTGATTCTAGAAATACTATGCTTGACTTATTGCAAACAACATTAAAAGAGAATAGAACAATATTTGTCGTAAACCATGCAGAAATGCCTGATGATTTCTTTGATCATAAGATTAGAGTCAAATTAGAAACAAAGAAAATAATAGAAAAGAAAGAAACAGTTATAGTTTATGGATCAAAATATGAAAAAATATTTTAAATTACTCTAAATATTTTAATTTAAATTATATTATTAATTAATAAAGAAATAAATATATCTATAGATAAAATGAGTTATATAGAGGATAATCAAATAGAGAAAGAATTAAAAGGACAAATTCCAGAAGCTCCAATAGATGATACTGAAAACAAGCAACAAGAAGATTCTCAAAAACCACAACAACAAGAATCAATGATTGGCAAGAAGATTAATGTTGGGGCTAATATGCAAAGAATAGATAAAGATGAAATAAATGAATTCTCAAATAAGAATCGTCTATCACGTGTTGGTGAATCTATTGCAGTAAATAGTGATATTAGAGAAGGATGGATGGAAGTTGATAAAGCTCTTTTAGGAGACCGTGCTATTTTCTATCGTCCTGATTGGGAATTTAGAATTCGTCCTGCTACAGTAGAAGCTATTCGTCATTGGTCAACTATTGATGATGAAAATGCAAATAGTATTGATAGAGTATTCAATGAAGTAATGAAGACATGCTTTAGTATTATTACTACTAATGGACCAATTCCATGGTATAATGTAAATGCATGGGATCGTTTCTTCTTTATACTTTTAATTAAAGAATATACATTCCAAAAGGGTGAGACAAGTATTGAATATACTGAAGATTGTATAAATTGTAATAATCCTGTTCAATTCAAACTTACTTCTGGTAGCTTGCTTTATGAAATGCCAGATCCTGAAGTAATGCCAATGTTTGACCAAGCCAGTGGTACATGGATAATTGATCCAAATGAATATGGATTAGAAAGTGATGATGTATTAAGATTATGGCTTCCTACTCTTGAAAAAGACATTAATGTAAAACAATGGGCTATTAATCGTTATCAAGAAAATCCTAATCGAGAAATTGATCCTGTATTGATTAAATTCTTGCCTTGGTTCTTACCAAAGATTTCTAAAGATGATACAATTGCTCAAAGACAAATTAATGAGTTTAGACGTAAGTTTGAGAGTTGGGATATTGATACATTTAATTTCTATAATGATGTCATAACTAATATTATGGTTACTCCTAATACTAGACTTATACAAAAATGTCCAGTTTGTGGTGAAGAAATGACTTCACCAATACGATTTCCCGATGGAGCAAGCTCTCTATTCCATGTTAAGAGTAAATTTAAGAAATTTGGTAAAAAATAAGTTATATATTGCAAGAGATTGGCATATACAACCTTCAGAAATAGATAATCTCGTGTATTATGAATTTGAACAAATGATTGATGAAATCAATGAACATAATAAAGAACAAGAAAAGAGATCTAAGCAAGAACAAGAACAATATGACTCTATGAAGAAAGGTATGCCAAGTATGAATAATATTACAAATAATATTAATAAGAATATGACTTTACCAAAAATAAGTTTGCCTAAATTCAATTAAAATATTTAAATCCTGAATAAGATATATTATTCAGGATTTTATTTTTATATAAATTAAATATCCAATATATTTAAATGAATATTTTTGATAAAGGATTAGCATATATTAATAGAAGTTCAGACTTGACACAATCAATGGTTAATGAATATAAAAACTCATTGATTGTATTAGGTGACCAAGAAAGAATGTATATACCATATATTAATTCTTATGTTGGCGTTGGCCGTGATGCATTAAATAATATTGAAGAAGTAATTAGGTCATTAAGAACTGGTTCAATTGAATCACAATATACTCAAGAAAATCATAATTATTATGTAAATCTATATTTTTCTTCTAGAACTGAAATACAAACATCATATGTAAGCAATAAGATAATGTTCAATCCATATGATGAGACTTTAGTTGTAAGAAGTATTATTGGTGATTTATTAGGAAATTCTTATACAACTACTAAATTACATGATCCAATTGATTTGTGGGGTAATACTTTTGATGGCACAAAAGATACTAATGGAAATATAATACCAGGTGATCATCTAACTTATACAATTGGTAGTCCTTCTAGATATTTTAGCTATGCTTATATTGATTCATTAGTTGGTACTCTTTATGGAAATGCTCTTACATCATCTTATTCTTATACTGGACACATTGCTAATTATTCTTATCAAGGATTAAGATATGAAACTATTGATGGAATGTTTCCAGTAACATTCACCACATTAAATGAGACTTCTAATACTAGATATTTTTCATATTCTTATGTGACAGGTAATAAGATTGCAATGGTTCCATTTGGCAAGTCACAAGCAGATTTATTTAATTTAAATGATATAGACATAATAAAACATAAAGGATTTAGAATAGGATTATATTATTATGCTAATGAACAAGCATTATTCTCAACTTATTTTAGAGGTATTTTATTAGGTACGGCTTCTTATGCCGATAGTCTTTATTCTCCAAGAAAAATCAATGGAACAAACTTTGATGGAAGTGAAGATATTACTACTACTTATTGGGGTAATGCTCATGACTTTGTGATTGTTGACTATACAGGCATTCATTATGGAGATACTGAAACTGTACATGGAGATCAAGATATAATATTGAAATTACCAGAGAGTATTGATATGAATATTATTGGTAATGCTACTTATGCCACATTAGCTGAAAATAGTTATAAATATCTTGTTATACCAACAAATTCAAATAAAGATTTCTATTTATCATTTGTAGATCATACAAATTCGGTATTCTCATATAGCTATGTATCTGGAAAAGTAAAGTATAATCCATATACTGGAACTATAACAGCTTCATATTTTACAGGATGGAATAAAGGAACATCAGATAAAGCAGTTGAACTATTGAATCCAAGAAAAATTAATGGTACTCTTTTTAATGGACTTGAAGATATTATAACAACTTATTGGGGAGCTAAAAGAGATATTATTATTTATGATTATGATGAATCTTATTCATATTTAAATGAGGATATTGATGGTAGTGAAGATATTGAATTACATTTACCAGAAAATATACATGCTACTTTACATGGTAATGCAGATACTTCTACTTATGCTAATACAACATATTTATCTAATTTAAATTATTTACAAGCAAATTTACATACAGAAACAGATAATAGCTATGCATTAACATTTGTTGATCATATAAATAACTATTCATATTCTTATGTAAATATTAAATTAAAATATAATCCTAGTAAAGAAGAATTAACTACTAGCTATATGCATGCAACAGAATTATTTAGAGGAAAACTTAAAGCTCAAGATCAATGGGGAACATTATAAAAAATAAGGAGGAATATTAAATTCCTCCTTTATGTTTTATCTGGATCAATTAAATACCAGTCAACTACATCATTAAATTGTTTCTTTAATTCTTCTTTTGTCCAAGTCTTTCCAAATCTTCTATTCAATACTCCTTTAATAGCATCAATTACATCAAAATGTGTCCAATATTCTGGTTCTTGTCCATAAGCTGCATCTGGCTCAACTTCATCTTGAGGAAACTGATATCCATTTCTATCTAGATAATCATAGATATCTTCATCCCACATATTATCTAATATATCATATTCATCTAAGCCAAGCTTATTAAAATCTATATAATCACAACCTAAATCTTTACCATTAGGAATATCTTCAATTTTATCACAATCAAAATATTTTTTCATGACTTGATGAGATATATGTTTTTTCTTATATAAATATCTCATAATATCATCAGTCTCTACTTGATCTAAAAGAGACTCAATATCTACCCATAAATCATTTATCATTGTTATTCTCTTCTTTTGTAATTCTATCTAAAATCATATTTTCCATTAGATAATAAATATAATCTTCATATTTTGCCCAATCATTAATTTCATTTGGTACTATATGAAAAACTTTATTTATATGATTTCTAATTGCCATTCCATAATGAAGATTTATTGAAATAGGTATACCATCTTCAACAATTAATGGAAAGATATGTTTTTTTGTTTTATACCATTCAATAAATTGTTTAAATCCTTCTTCTCCTCTAACAAAATTTAATATTTCTTGTTTGACTGCTTCATGATCTATCATAATCTTTCTTGGTTTCTTCAATAAAAATATTTGCGGCTTCTTTTGTTGGAAATATTGCAGGTACAAATACTAAACCATTTTGTTCTCCTACAAATTTTTTCATAAGCTTCCATTTATAAAATACATTATCACGATGATAAACTTCAAATAAGTTATTATCATTTTGTAATATTTTATAATTTTTAAATAATCCCATAATAAAATGTGATTTATTTAAAAATAATTTTAATAGTTTATATACTCAAGAATATTCTCATAAGCATGTTTCATACCTAAATAATAATCAATATTAGAAGCTTGAGTAGATTCATTATATCTATCATTAGATTTTCTTAATTCTTCTTTAATAAAATTCTCTATTGATTGTACGTCAAATGATTTATCTTCTTGTTTCATATCTAATTGCTTTATTTAATATAGTTCTATTTTGATTCCCTTTTCACGAGCTTTCTTCATTTTACCAGTATTTGAATCTAAAGAATTAGTAAATACAATTTGTACTTCTTTCCAAGATCCTGTATTCCTATATTGTGGATTAAGTTTCAAAAATTCTCCCTTTGATGAATAATTATTAGGTTCACCAGTAAGAATAACTGGAATTTGTGTTGATGATGTTTCTTGAGCTTGTTCATGTATAACTTTAAAGTCATCAATAGTCTTACCAATCTTACTAATCAAATTATAAATATCATTCTTTTCATCTGAATAGTCTTTTGTAACCCATTCATAACCTTCTTTGGCAAGATGTTCAAAATCGGCTTCTCCAGTAAGTAAATAAGAAGCGCATTGTTCTGCTACTTTGGGACCACAAAGCTTGAAATTACAAGACTTGATAATATCTACTAATGAAATGTTCTCTACTATCTTATTGAATTCTTTCTTGGCTTTATCTCCATTTCTTCCACCACCAGCTCCATAATAAATATCTTCAGGATTACACTCAAGAATATTGAAATAAAGCTTATTATCCACAATATCAAAGAATTCTTTTGTCATTTCATCATCTTGTGTAAGATATTCAAAAATCTTCTTTGCGGTTTCCGGTCCAATATTTGGAATATTCAATACTCCTGCTGAATTTACAAACTTAAGCCTTGCAAAATCAGTTTGGTTAAGAATCTTCATCAAGTGAATATTGTCATCGACATAAGTATTTTCTGGTATATTCAATGCAGATTCATTAAATGCTTCTGTATTAGTCACCTTATAAAGAAATGGGATAATGTCACCAGCAAGAGACATAACAATCTTTGAACCAATTGATACTTTCTTCTCTAATAGATATCCATAGTTATGGCCTGAGCATTTCTGAACCATTCTACCATCCATCTCAACTGGGTTAACCCAAATAAGTGGAATAAGCTCACCAGTCTTTCCAAGATTCCAAGTAATATTGATTACTTCAGTCTCTTCAAGCATTGGAACAAACTTGATAGCTACACAATCTTTAGGACGACGTTCTGTGGTATTATTGATACGTTCACCAAAAACTGGCTTAATTACAATTCCATCAAGAGCATATCTACATTCTTTTCTAAATTCAGAAAATTCTTCATAAATATATGCCAAATGATCTTTATCTTTATAAATAGGATATATTTTATAATATCCAGGATGTGCAATTGTCTCAGGAAGTTCAGTCCATTCATGATCTACCCATTCACCATTTTCAAAAATTCGATAATCATATATTACAATGGATAAATCATTCAGCATTGTTTGAAATTCTGTATCATCAGAATAATCTCTATTAAGAATGCCTGAAACAAATGAACGTGGATTTGTAAATTGTTCGCCATATTTATTTTCAAATATTTCCTTTCCAATTAGTACTTCACCACGCAAAGTATAATAACCATCAATATTAAGAAGTTCTTGTGGAATAAACTTTGATAAATGACTCTTAAGATCTTTACCATAATTTCCATCACCACGAGAAGAGATTGATTGAATCTTATTATTGCGAACAACTACTTCAAATGAACAGCCATCAAACTTAGGAGTAATAATATAATTACATTGCTTATTTGTATATTTAAGTATTTCATTATAATATTTTTGCCAATCAATATTTCCATCTTTATCTTTATGAATTTGAATCTTTGAAAGACTACCCATAATATAAGGATGCTTAATAGTATATGAAGGATTATGCTTTGTTCCTACTTGAGATTTATTTTCAAGTCCTAACTCTTTTTCAAGTTCATCAAACTCATAATCGGTCATAATCTCTTGTCCATTATAATAAGCTTCTTTAGCTTTATAATAGAGGTCAATCTTATCTTTCTTGTTCATAAAAAATATTATTTTTAATTATAAATTAATATAGTTTAAAGTTTTTATAATTCAATGAAATCAATTAATAGTTTTATTAATGAAAAATTAAAAATTAATAAAAATTCTAAGAATAGTCAAAAGAAAAAAGTAAAAAATTATATTGAATTAAAAAATTTAATTGCTTGTGAATATGAAGAGCAAGAACATCCAGAAATATTAGATTTGAATTATATTGATATTACTGAATTAGATAATCTAATATCTTTGTTTGACTATGACAATGATATAAAAATAAACAATGTTGATGTATCTGATTGGGATGTTAGTAATATAAGAAGCTTTAAAGAGACTTTTGCTAGTATGAAGAACTTTGATTGTGATCTTAGTAATTGGAATGTATCTAAAGGAGAAGATTTCCAAGGTATGTTTATTGATTGTAATAAGTTTGATGGAAAATTCTTAGAAAATTGGGATATGTCAAATGCAAAAGATATTCAATTTATGCTAGCTAGATGCTCTTCAATAAAAGATAATGTTGACTTTACAAATTGGTTTGAAAACTTAAATTCAATATCATTGAAAAAACAATTATATAATGATTTAAAGACTTGTGGAATATCTTTAAATTCTGATATATTACATTCTTATAGAGATAAATATTTAAGTTAAATAATGAAAAAACTAAATGAATTTATAAAAGAACAATTAATAACTGAGCATTTTCTTACTCTTACAAATAAAGAAGACATGAAAAAATATGCTGATGAAGTTTGGGATATTCTTCAAAAGTCTTATGCTTATATTGGAGGTATTGCTGGTGTCAATTCAATAGATGATGTTATTGAAGATACTGATATGTGGAAGCTTGTTCGACGTAATGGAAAGATAACAGCTATGAAAGCTTATAAGTTCAAGAAAGGTGGACGTAAAGCTAATTGTGGAGGATCTGATGGCACAGAACAAGGAAAGAAAGATATTATGAAGATCTATCAAGAAGATGGAATGTGCAAAGATCGTAAGCAATATGGAGAATACTCAGGTAAAGCAGTATCTGCTGTATTGAAGACAGGAGGAATTCCTGTGCCAGCATCAGTAGCACAAACAATGCTTGAGCCAAAAGAAGTTGAACCATGTGAAGATGGTTGGTTCTTTATTAGAAAACTTGATGATGGTAAATCTCATCATAAACTTATGGTAGGTAATCTTCCTAATGGTAAATATAATGATGAAAAACCATCAGAAGAATTAATTCGTATACTTAAAGAATTAGCTAAGAAGTATTATATTGAAGATGAGAAAAATAATAATAAATAATATATAATGAAAAGTTTAAATAATTTTATTATAGAGTCAAAAGAAGATGGCAAATATTTAGATTTACCACAATCAATGAATAAGCCATTTTTCTATCCAGGAATTTCAAAAGAAGAAAAAGATAATTCTAAAAAGAGATGGAAAGAATATGAAGAATCAGTAATTAAGATAAATACTGAGAATTTTGAAATTCTTATTGATAAACTTAAAACAGCAATGGCTTCTAAAAAAGGACATAATAACTTTATTCTTAATGCTCAAAATTGTACATTTGATAATTTCTATGGAAAAGATGAAAATGGTAATAAAGATTTCTTTGACTTCGTAGAGAAGGCAGCAAAAGAAGCAAGAATTGCATTAGAAACAGATGATATAAAAGCTGCAAGTTTTATAAAAGCACGTCAACCAGAAAAAAGAAATTCATGGGATAAAGATGTTACATTATTCTGGTATGATTCAACAGGATTTACATTTTCTATTTATCAAGCATTATGTGTAATTGCACAAGCCTATAATATTGATATTCCTAAATTTAATGAAAAATTTAATATATTGAAAACTGATTCAGTATATAATAAATATCAAGAAATGTGGGATAATACATCTAAGCCTCGTAATGATGATAGAAGAGAAGAAAAATCAAAAAAAGTTTATAACAAAGCAGAAGCAGAATATGAAAAAGACTCTAAAAAAATAAAGAAAGCACGTGAAGCATTTAGAAAATCAGGTTTATATAAAGATATTGTTTCTATATTAGATAAAGTTGAAGATGACTTAGAAGCAACAGAACAAAACTATAAGAAATGGGAAAAGATATTTGCTGAAAAAATAAAGAAAGATGAAGAAGCTAAAAAACTAGCTGATGCTATTGAAAAGATTAAAGATGATGTTCAAAAAGTTTTAGAAAAATCATTTGGTAGTTATTCTCGCATATCTTGGGGTGTTGATAATCTTTATAAATTAGCTGCTAAAGCTTATTTAGAATCTGACAATAAAATGCCTGAAATTAAAGAATTATCAAATAATATTGGTAGTTGGCTTTCGGGAATGCATAAAACATGTGAATTTGAAGTTATTGGTGCTAATGGAACATCTTATGGAAAAGTCAAATTACAAGATAAAGGATTAGATGGTGATGATGGTAAACCTGTAGATGGATTTGGTGCTTGGGATTAAATACTTAAAATATTAAATACAAATATGAAACACTTAAAAGAAATAATACATGAATCTAAACAAATATTAGAAAGTAATCAATATATAAACAAAGAGATTACTCCAGATAACTTTAATAAATTTAAGTTTTCTGATAAACAAGCAGCATTAATTCAATATTTGTTAAAAGATTATAAAACAAATAAAACTTTTATTTACTTGGTTGATGGTAATAAACCTGGAAATAATATTTCTCAATATTTTGGTTCAATTATTCCAAAAGATGAAAGAGGTATTTTATATATTGAAAAGCAAAGTACTGCTATGGGATCTCCAGAAGAAGTAGTTTTTTATGATTCATCAAAAATTAAAGAGTCTAAGGAAAAAGTATCATATATTTATTCTTATCATACCGAAGGAAATTCTAAATTCAAATCGGCTATTTTAACTATAGATGAAAATAATAATTCAAACATAGAATTAAAAGAAGTAGATATAAAACATTAAATATAAAAAATAATAAATAATATGAAAAATTTACAAGAATTTATAGTTGAATCAAATAAACATTTTGGTTTTTTATATCTTGAAAAAGAAGATATAACCGAAGATATTATAAAAGGAGCTCAAGCAGTTAATGATTTAAGGAAAGCTCCATTGATAGTTGTTTGGTCTGATAAAAATACACCTGAAACTTCTATAACTGTATTTAAAATGAAAGATAATGAATGGAAAGGTCGTGGAACTGACAAAACTTGGAATGATGAAACATTATTTAAAGCACTTCAAGATGATTTTGAATATTGTAAATTATTTATGAATGATGAGAATCTTCGTAAAATAGTTGGTAACGAAAAATTTAAAGAATTATATAAAATTGCTAATAACAAAGTAAATAGCCAAAAATTAAGAGATAAATTAGATTATTAAATTAAGGAGTTCTAACTAAAGAACTCCTTAATTTTTTTCTTTATGTCTTTTGTATAAGCTTCTTTTGTAGGACGATGATCTGAATTAATTCTATATGCTAATGGATATTGTTTTTTAAACATCTCATAATAATCAATCAATTCATCATGATCTCCAAAGAATCCTATTACATCTTCTAATTGACTTACCCATGGAGTATCTTTTGCACTTAATAATAGCCAGCTTTCAAGGTATTCATAATCATAAAGTGTCTTAATAGAGATATCTCCAATTTTAGGAAGTTCTATTGATGGTTTCATACAAGGATTAATAACAATCTTCTTAACATTTTCATTAATACAAAGAGCAATAAATCCACCAAGAGAATGTCCAATTACATATTTGATTTTATTATCTCTAATATATTTTTCTAATTTATTAATCCCATTATCTGGATTATTCTGATCATATTCAATAGAAATAAGATTATATCCAAGTTCATCAATTACCTTTTTCAACTCTTTCATTGTAAATGATTCTTTTGGATTTGATCCATAACCATAAACATAAAGAATTTTTTTATTCATATCAATTTCTTTTATTATTTTTACATATAAATATAGTAAAAAAATCTAAAAATTCAATGATTTCTTTAAATAATTTTATAAATGAAGATGTAAAACAAAAAAGTGAACAGGGTGGTGTTTTTACTTTTGGTAAGAATAATTATCTTAGTTATTTTGATGAAGTCATAACTGTACCTACAAGTAGAACTGATGCTATTGAGATTGAGACTTTATTTATTACAGAAAGAAATAAAGGAATTGGAACAAAATTAGTTAAATCTTGTATTGAATATGCCAAATCTATAAATAAAGATATAGTACTTTATGCTTCACCATTAGGAGATCATATTTCAGAAGAAGATCTTATTAAATTCTATAAGAAATTAGGATTTAAAGAAGATGATAAAGGAATAGATAAGAATTGTTTAGTTTGTAAAATAAAAGGAGAAGATTAAACTTCTCCTTTATTTAATTTATTTAATATAATAGGAATAATCTTGTCTACTGCATCTCTTGAATCTATAGAAATATATTTTGCATTATATTTATCATATAGTTCTTTTATATCATTATCTAATTTAATTGATTGTTCAAGATTATGTATTCTTCCATAGTCTTCAAATGGTAATGTTCCTCTTTCTAAGAAAAAATCTATATTATTGAATTTAAAATATTCTGAAACAACCAATTTATTTAATTCCGGATTGTCTTCTATATTATATAAGATATTATTAAGAAGTGATCCATCATGAATTACAACATCAACTTTGTCTAATTTTGTCTTTATTTTGAATAATGCATTTGCAAATAAAAGTATTTGATTTTTTATAATACAATTAGATTCTTCATAAATCTTGTCTTTTATGAATTCAACACATAATTCACACTTAATTCCCATTTTCTTTAATCTTGAGAACAATTCTGCAGATATAGTTGACTTTCCACAACAAGGCCCACCTATAAGGTTAACTACTAACTTCATTTATAATCAAAAATATATTTCTCGATATTAATATAAAATAGTCATTATTGTTCTGGATATTCTACATCTACAAAGAATATATTTTTTATATTATTGAAATTTTTTATTACTTGTATATAATTGTCTTGTGAAAATTGAGATTTAATAGGAGCAAAATATTTATTTATTTCTCTTATTGCTTTTTCTGGTACAAACAATTTAAAAGTCTTACTATTTATAATATCAAATAATTGATTCATATATACTTCAACAATATAATGCATTTCATCTTTTGTATAATACCCATCCATTTTTTCATAGATAGTATTATATTTTATTAATGCATTAAGATTTAAGTTATATTGGTTTATCAATGATTTATATATTGATATATTGAATATATTAATAGCATGCTTACTCATTTAAATATATCTCTATTAATTTTTCAAAACAATTGAAATATCCTTCTATTGTCTTATTAAATTCAATTGTATTGTTATATCTAATGCATTTTTCTTTATATAGACATACAAAAGAATTTTCTTTATCTAATGGATTATCTATGATTTCATATTCTAAGTTTGTTATATCTATGAAATTAGCAAAAGTATAAGCTCCATATTCATAATATTGATTACCTTTATCTATTTCATAATCATGTGTTTTTATATAATCAAGAATTCTTATATTTTTCCACATATACCAATTATTCTTTAAATATAAATATCCATATTCTTGTGTCCAAATATAGCTAGGCCAATAATTAGGATTTTTATTTACTAGATCAGTATTGTAAATCTTGATACAATTATTGAAAGACAATATAAAATGATTACTAAGATATTTTAAGAAATCTATATCTTTAGGATCTAATTGGTCTAAACGTTTACAATATAATATATTATCATTTTTATTTAAATCAATTCTATCATAAAAGTTTAATTGATTTAAACATTTTTCACTATCTAGAGATATATATTCATTTGTTTCTAATACTTGCATAATTTGCACACAGTTTAAAAAATCTTATATTTATATATAATTTATCATAAATAATAAACAATTGTACAGGTGTGCACTCCTGGGCCTCCTGTACAATTTAATCATATATCTTATCAATAAGACAATTATAAATTATTCTTTCTTTGTTTTTATTTAATGTTTTATCTAAATTATCAAATATCTTAATTGCTTCTTCTTTTGATAATTTCTTGTCACATTCATAATCATCTATATGCATATAACAAGGAAGAAAAGCAAATTTCTTGAAATTATTCTTATTGACACAAATCCAATATATATCATAATAAGATTCAACCAATCCAACAAGACAATATGGTTTATTCTCTATTAATGTCCATTTAGGAAGTTTATCTAAACAATCATCAGCTATCCTAAAATCAAATGTACCTTCAATTAGTTCTATAATTCTATTTATCTTTGATTCTCTTTCTAAGTCTAATGATGAATAATCAAATTTTTCTTTTATAATATTTAATTTATTTTCTATTTCTTCATCAGTATTAGAATTACTACAAGCTAGATAAATTTCTATATAAGGTAAATTATATTTATATTTTAATTCTTTTATATCATTAAATCTCTTTATCATAATCAATTATTCTTAGATGTATATTCTGAAAATTTCTTCAAATGATATTTTGTTGGTTCATTTATATATATTCTATCTTGAAAGTCTCCACAATAATGATTTTGAGAAGGCTTATTTAAATCAAACATCTTTCCTTCACATCCTTTATGAAACTTTGCACAAAAATTACAAATATCATTTGCTTGGTATTTATTAAGATAATCCATTATTTCTTAATTGCATAGATATATTTCTTAATATAAAATAAATATAAAGAAATTGCTGCATCTCTATATCCATCAGAAGTCTTATGAAACTCTATATCATTATTTTCATTTCTTATATATATTGGATCTTCACAATCATCTTTTCCTACTCTTAATACAAAATGATTTTTAGTACAAGGAGAATCTATTTCACTCCACCATATACCTATATTAAATCTTTTTTGTATATATACAAGCATATGATTCAAACTATATGCGGGATATGTATGCTTATTATATTCATCATATATATTCTTATAAGACTTTACTGGTCTATTTATATAGATATTAACAATATTATTAGAACTATCTTTTAACAAATAACAAAGATAAGGACCATATTGATCATCATCTTTATTATATTTTAGTTCTTTCATTATCTTAGAATCATTAAAAGAAGTATATATCAAATTCAAATATTTCAATACTGAATTCTTTTCTTTCTTAGTCTTACTCCAAGTTTTATATTCATTAGATTCTTTTGATACATTATTTAATGTATCTAATGAAACATCAAAATATTGATTAACATCCATTTAAATATTAAACTTATTAAAAATTATATTTATAGCTTCTTCAAAATTTTCTTTATAAAAACAAACATCTAAATCAGAACTTCTCTCTAAATGAAATTTTTTCATATTATTAAAATAGAACATAATATGATCATTATTATCTATAATCGTCAATTTATCTTGATCAATCAACCATTTTATTATTGTCCAACAATTAGGAGCATATCTATAATAAGTATTTTTTTCATTAAAGAAATATTCATCAATATCATTCTTGCCTCTTAATGAATATCTAGCTTCAAAATTTACCGAGTCTTCTGAATACTGATAAGTATAAACTTTATAATGTAATCTTGGTTCTTTATAGTTATTTCTTAAGTCATAGTAATAATAATTATAATCAGGAAAACCAGTAAGCCAATCTTTATAGATATAATCTGACCAATCAAAACCAAATTCCATTCCAAAAAGATGTTGAGCTTCATTAAATGATACATATTGTTTCATACAATATTTTTGAAAGAATGTCAAATTATAGTCAAAATCAATTCTTTCTTTAATGACTTTCAAATTTTCTTCATCATCAAGATAATAAGAGATATCTTTATTTCTACGATTTTTATCTAAGAAATCATATGATATTCTTTTATTTCTATAGTTTTCAAAATTCTTGAAATTCATAATATCTTAACTAATTTAACTTGACCTTCTAAATTCTTTAATTCATTATTTACTTGAGACTTATCAACTTCATAAGTATATTCAACACCATCATTTTGAATGACTTTTAAAGTTCTTATATTTGATCTATATAATCCAAGAAAATTCTTTATTTTATACCAAATATTCATATAATTCTAAATCTATCATTTCATTTGTAAATTTCTTCATATATAGACGACGTTTCTTTCCAGCAATTTTTCTAATTCCCTTCATTCGATCAGACTGACTATCTCGTTCATCAAAAAGATTATGAGTGTCTTTAACAAGCCAAATACCACCCATTAAATCACGTCTATGAAACTCACGAAGTAATGTATTATGATGACCACGTTGGCCATTACTCAATAATCTTTTTGTAAATTCTTTTTTATATGTCTTACTCATAAATAATTTTGTCCTTTATAACATGTTGGTAAAATAGCAATTTTATATGTATAATATTTATAAGCAACATTAAAATCTGGCCATTCATTTGGATAGTCATCAATTATTGCTCCATTATGACGAGGATCATTTGTTCTTATATTTTCAAGAAATTCATAACGCTCCTTACTCATTCTTGGTTTCTTAGGAGGTTTCATATATTATAAATCTTCAAATAAAAGAGTTAAATGATTTTCTTTAATATCGGGCATTTTAGACTCACCATTCTCATCTTGTAAGTCTTTAAAAAACTCATTATATTTCTTAGCAAATTCATATTTATTAAATGGATGTGTCAAAATATGTATACCACTACGAGTAGGCATATCCATAATTATATTCTCATCAAATTGACTTTTACAAGAATTAACTATCTCTTTTATTTTTTTAACAAAAGGACTTGAAGGAACTTCATCATCTAAGTCAATAATCCAATAGTTCTTATTACGCTCTTTATATTTACCTGAGCATGACTCGAATACTTTATAAATACGCTTATAGTCTCCTTCAGCAATACGACGAGTCATTTCAGCAACAGTATTAATAGCAACACGTTTAAGATCTTTACGATTTACTGAAATATATGCACGCATTCTTAAAATCTTGCAAAGAGATTTAATTTCATTTTCAAATTTATTATAGTCTTCCCAAGAATAAATATAATAGTTTTTAAAATGTACATTAGCAGCAGGAAGATCAGGATTGTCTTTGCCACGACGCATAATCTCAATCACATAATACATATGTTGAGTTCCTTTAGGATCTTTATTAGGAAGACCTTCTGTCTTATTTATAAATTCTTTGAATCGTTTAAAATTATCTGTCATATCTTAATTCTTTTTGTTTCTTTTAGCCATTTCATAATATCATAAGCAATCTCTTCATCAATATAATGATCATTAAGTTGTTGCCACCAATTTAGAATACTCATATTTGATTCATCATAAAATCTAGTATCTAAAATAAATCCTAATTCATTTTGAATCCAATCTCCTATTTCATTAGCTTTATTTTGTTTTTCATTATCTGGTTGAAGAATTACCCAATGTTCTGATTTAGTAGCCCAAACAGGAATTGATATATCTTTTTTTAAGTTTTCAATCATTTCATAAGTGACTACTACTCCTTTTTGCTCTGTCCACTTATTATATGTCTTCATAATTAAAAGCTTGTTTCCACTTTCTTTTATGATGTCATATGCTTCATCAAATGTATATTCTTTATCTGAAAATCTTTTATAATACATAATCTAAAATTTAATATCTTTGTCTAATATCTGCCATACTGCCATGATATTCATAATCCCAAGCATCATTTTCACCATCTGGATAACCTGTTTGATATCCTAATACAAATATCTTTTGAAAATATTCTTTTACAGCATTCAATTGATATTCATTCAATTGTTTACCACAAACTGTATTTTCAATAAATTTACCAAACATCTTTTCAACTTCTACTGCAAATTCCATATTTTATCTTTATTAAATTACATTAATAATATAGTTTAATATTCAATTTATTCAATTTATTTTTAATAAAAGAATTAACTAAAAGATTTGTTGGAAAAGAAATATAATAGAGGTATGAATTTATGAATATATTAAAAGAAGGATCTAAAGGAGGAACTGTTAAAGTACTTCAAAAATATTTAGGATTATTGCAAGATGGAATATTTGGTCCTACTACAAAGAAATATGTTATGACATTTCAAAAATCTAAAAGCTTATATCCTGATGGAATTGTTGGAAATAAGACTTGGCTAAAACTTATTGAAAGAGACTTAAAATATGATTATATAACAGATGCAGACTTAATAAAAGTTGCTATTGACTATGATATAGAATTAGCGGTTATCAAAGCAATAAAAAGTGTAGAATCAGGAAATAAGTCAATTCAAAATGGTATACCAACAATGTTATTTGAAGGACATATATTTTGGCAACAATTAAAAGCGAAAGGATTAAGCCCATATAATTATGTTTCAGGAAATGAGAATATTCTTTATCAAAAATGGACTAAGAAATATTATACTAATTCAAATCAAGGAGAATTAAATAGATTAAATAAAGCTATTAAGATAAATGAAGCTGCTGCTTTTGAAAGTGCAAGCTATGGAATGTTTCAAATAATGGGATTAAATTATAAAGTATGTGGATATAATTCAGCAAAAGAATTCTTTAATGCTCTCTGTGAAAATGAAGATAATCATTTATATGCTTTTGTAAAATTCATAAAATATAAAGGAATTATACCTTATCTTAAAACTAAAAATTGGAGAAAGATAGCATATCTATATAATGGAGCTTCTTATGCACAAAATAATTATCATATAAAATTAGAACAATATTATAATAAATATAAATGAAACAATTAAATCAATTTATATTAGAGAAACTTAAGATTAATAAAGATATCAAAACTAAATATCATTATCAACCTAAAGATAACAAGGAATTAAAAGAATTGGTTGATAAACTTATTAAAGAAAGAGGAAATAAAGTAAATTTGAATGATATTGATACATCTGAAATAACTGATATGTCTGAAATATTTTGGGGATCCGAATTTGATGGTAATATATCTGAATGGGATGTTAGTAATGTTGAAAAAATGAAATTAATGTTTCGTCATTCAAAATTTAATGGAGATATCTCTAAATGGGATGTAAGTAATGTTAAAGATATGGGAAATATGTTTGACACTTCTAAATTCAATGGCGATATATCTAAATGGGATGTAAGCAATGTTGAAAATATGATAAATATGTTTGATGGATCTGAATTCAATGGAGACATATCTAAATGGAATGTAAGCAATGTTAGATTTATGAATTCAATGTTTAAAGATTCTAAATTCAATAGAGATATATCTAAATGGGATGTAAGTAATGTTGAAAGTATGAATCAAATGTTTCGTCGTTCTGAGTTTAATGGAGACATATCTGAATGGTACGTGAGTAATATTAAAGATATGACAGCTATGTTTTCTGAATCTGAATTCAATGGCGACATATCTAAATGGGATGTAAGTAATGTAAAAAATATGAGATATATGTTTTCAGGATCTAAATTCAATGGAGATATATCTAAATGGGATGTTAGTAATGTAACTAATATGGAAGCTATGTTTAAAGATACAAAGTTTAATGGAGATATATCTAAATGGGATGTAAGTAATGTTACTAATATGAATGAAATGTTTAAAAAATGTCCTTTAATAAGAAAAAATACACCTAAATGGTATAAAAAATGAAACACTTAAATAATTTTATAACAGAAAAACTTAAGATTAATAAAGATAGTAAAACTAATAATTATAATTATTATCCTAAAGATAACAAGGAACTAAAAGAATTAGTTAAAAAACTTATTAAAGAAAGAGGAAATGAAGCAAATTTAAATGATATAGATACTTCAGAAATAACTGATATGTCTAAATTATTTAATGATATTGATTTTAATGGTAATATATCTAATTGGGATGTAAGTAATGTAGAAAATATGTATGGAATGTTTTATTATTCTGAATTTAATGGTGACATATCAAAATGGGATGTTAGTAATGTTGAAAATATGAGATCAATGTTTGGAAATTCACCATTCAATAGTGATATTTCACAGTGGGATGTAAGAAAGGTAGAAGATATGTGTTTTATGTTTTGTCATACAAAGTTTAACAAAGACATTTCTAATTGGGATGTTTCAAATGTTACAGATATGCAAGGTATGTTTTTTTATTCAAAATTTAATAGTGATATATCTAAATGGAATGTAAGTAAAGTTACTAATATGAATGAAATGTTTAAAAAATGTCCTTTAGAAAAAAATCCTCCTAAATGGTATAAAAAATGAAACACTTAAATAATTTTATAATAGAGAAACTTAAGATTAATAAAGATAGTAAAACTAATAATTATAATTATTGTCCTAAAGATAATGAGGAACTAGAAGAATTAGTTAAAAAACTTATTAAAGAACGTGGAAATGAAGCAAATTTAAATGATATAGATACTTCAGAAATAACTGATATGTCTTCTTTATTTAAAGATTCTGATTTTAATGGTAATATATCAGAATGGGATGTTAGTAATGTAACTGAAATGGAATCAATGTTTTATAATTCTAAGTTCAATGGAGATATTTCTGGGTGGAATGTAAGTAATGTAACCGATATGATGCTTATGTTTAAACATTCTAAGTTTAATAGTGATATATCAAAATGGAATGTAAGTAATGTCACTAATATGTATAATATGTTTTCTTATTCAGATTTTAATGGAGATATATCTAAATGGGATGTAAGTAATGTTAAAGATATGACAAATATGTTTAACACTTCTAAATTCAATGGAGATATATCTAAATGGGATGTAAGTAATGTAGAAGATATGAGTAGAATGTTTAAAGATTCTGTATTTAATAGTAACATATCAAACTGGGATGTAAGCTATGTTCTAGATATGACAGATATATTTAATGGTTGTCCTTTAGAAAAAAATCCTCCTAAATGGTATCATGAATAATTTAAAAGAATTTATACTAGAAAAGCTTAAGATTAATAAAGATAGTAAATCTAATAATACAATAATTTCTTTAGAAGAGTTTAAAGAGAAATATAATGTAGATTTAGAAGAAGATGGAAAAATGACTCAAATATGGATTAATGGAAATATAAGAAGTAAAATTCCAGACTTATTTGGTATGAGTCCTACTACTTGGAAAGATTGCTATGATAAGATTAAACCTCAAACAGATAAATTAATTGATAATCAAATTTGTGATAAAATAGGTATAAAAAGACAATTTTGTGATAGTCCAATAAATATTATTGTTTGGAAAAATAAAAAAGAGTTAGGAAAAATTTATTTTGATAATGATTATATTAGAGTATATAATTTTAATGATAATAAGAATATTGAGTCTATATTAATTCAATCATTAGAGATAATAATAAATACAATAAATGAGTGAACTTACATAAGTTCACTCATATTTTTTATACTTCTTCATTCATGAAATCTACTAATCTACGTATTAAGCTTTTATTGAATTTTTCTTTTGCTTGATCACTAACTTTATAATCACTACATATAGGAAAAATCATTATACATGAACAATAATTCAAAATAGGAATTAAACTACAAATAATAATCAATAGCCATTGCCATCTTCTAAATTTAAGGGGCTTTCTTTCTTTACATTTTTTATAATCATATCCATCATAAACCATAATTTTTGATGCAATTAAAAAAGTAAAAAAAGATAAAAATACTCCTAATATATATAAAAACAACAACATAATATTTAAATTTTAAAATCATTTATACCTTATAGGGTATAATTTATACTAAAAACTATTATTTTATACCTTATAGGGTATAATTTACTCACATCTAAATTTTATATTTAAATCTAATATCTTGAATATACTTAATAATTGATCTACTTCTTTTAATTTTGTTAAATTCAATTGATTAATAATTGTCTTAGTTCCTTCTTTATATTTAATACAAAATATTTCAAATCCATCTACTGTATTATTTCCATTTGCTATTAACTTTGGTAATAACTCAATATAATAGTTATTTCCTATTCTATAAAGTTTGGAATGTTCTATTGTAGAATGATATGGCATAAAACCATTTTTTACTAATAATTCATAAGTTAATTCCATATTATTCTTTATGATTTTTTTGATAATTCATTGATAATTGAGTAGCTTTCATAAATCCCGCTAAATAAGCTGCTTTTAAAGATTTTATTAATAATGGATCTAAAGTCTTTAATTCATTCTTAATAAAATTTTCACTTTCTTTATTTAGAAATTCATTTACTTTATTATTTTCCATTTTCTAATAATTTAAGAAATTTTTCAAAATCCATATTTATTTTATTAGATTCTAAATTTTTAAAATATTCATATTCATCAGAATTATTCATAGTAGATTTTTGATAATCTAATAATTGTTTTGCTATTATACAAAGATATTCATATTCTTCTTCTAATATTGGATGCCAAGAACCAGAATCATAATAAAAACTTTCTAAAAAATTTAAAAATCTTGTAGCAAAAGTAATATCACTTACAATTCGATTTTCTTTAATAGGATTAATAATAGATTTAATCATAGTCTAAATAATTTTCATCATCATATTCAATCTCATAGTTTTCTTCAAGAATAGAACAGAATTCAGATAAGTCATCTTCACTTAAGAATTCTACTATCTCATCACAAATATTTCTTGTATCTATATAGTCTTGTATACGTTGAAATCTTTCAATTGCTTTCATATATGCTTATTATAATTTTATATTTATGTATTATAATAAACATTTATTTACTAAAAAGTTAAAATTTAATATTTTATTCCATCATAGTTAACAAAATTATATATATCATCTTCAATATAATACATACCATATTGACTTATTAATTCATATTTATTTCCAATAATATCACTTTTCTTATTTACAGGAATAATATCTTCTAATGGAACATATCTAAATCTTGGTTTATTGTCTTTATTGAAATAAAAGATTTCTACTATCTTCATTTTCTTATATGGATGAGAATTATTAGTTCTTGATATTAATCTAATAACTTTTACTTCAACTCCTAAGTTATCAATATTTTCCCATATAGCATTATCATAGTCAAGATCTAATTCTTTTGTACAACAGAATTTATTATTATACCAAACCTTAAAATCTTCTTTATTATCCCATAATTCATTTTCTATATACCAATTACCACATATAAGATATTCAATTGTAGGTCTCATATAATCACTTGGTCCCATATCTCTTATATGAATATTTATCTCACTAATATGACCATGCTTAGGTACTCGTTTTGTTCTATGAATATACCAAACTTCTTGACCAGTTCTATATAAAAAACAAACTTTATGATCATCCATAATAAATCATTTTATAAAACTAAATATAAATAAGATTATAAATATTAAAATAATAAATATATAAAATGAATAACATATTAGATTATATAAGCATCCTTTCCAAGGATTATCAGATTTAAGCTTAATATCTGCAGAATTATATCGTTTACGTCTTTCATTCCAAATAATGAATTTATAATAAGGTTTCTCATACCAAGAAGCTAATGCTAAAGCTAGAGTTGCATCCCATTCTTTTTGTCCTATGACTCTTCCAAATTGCTTATATATCCAAAAACTCATTTAAAATATACTTCATTATTTTTATTTTTTCTTCTTGACTCAGCTAATTGATATACTCTTTCATATTCTTCATGATTGACTAATTTCCAATCTTCTTGACTTTCATAATATTTTACCCAATCATAGCATTCTTCTAAGAATCTCTGTAAAGCAAATTCATTATGTGGAGATATAGAATCAAGTTTCGATGACCATGAAAGAGTTTTATAATTTACTGCATATATATGTTCCCAACTATAGCTATCACCAAATAGCCATGAATGACTTTTCTTTCTTATTTCAGGATAATACCAAAATTTCCCATCTGTATTATAAGAGCTTTTTATTATCCTTATATCATCTTTAGTAATCATAATTATTTGTATTTTTTAGAATGCCTGTTTTTACGTTCTCCTATTTCTTTCATGGTATTTTCAATTACTTCTTCATTAGTAGTTGGAAAATTATCTAAAGTAATTGCTAAAGGACTACCATATTGTTCATTCTTAGATCTCATATTTCCAGAATATTTTTGATCTTTAACAACAAAAAGATTATGAAAATCTACTTTGACACCACATTCTTGATCTCCAGCAAATTCACATGTACCAATTTTTTTATAAAGAAGCTCTTCAAGAAAAGACTTTTTCATTGTTTCAGATTTGTTATCTTCAAGTTTCTTGATATCATATTTATTAAGTTCAATCTCTATTTCACCAGCTACTTTAAATTTTACAACCATAATAATTCAATATGTTTTCTTATTCTTTAATATATGTTCACAAAATAACATTGCTATATAGCATCCAATAAAATTAGTAGAAGCTTGCACAACTATAGCAATCCATAAATCAACTTCAGAAATAAATTTGATAACAATAGCAGAAAATGTATAACATATACAATTAGCAAATGATGCTAATAATTTTCCTGACTTAATGACTAATATACTTCTTACTATATGAAGAAATACATTAGTCAATGAGATTATAATATAAAGAAATATCATTTAAAAACTCTTTTTAATTCTATCTAGTTCTCTCTTATTGTCTTTTTCTTTTATTGATTCTCTCTTATCATATTCTTTCTTGCCTTTGCAAATAGCTATCTCTACTTTACAAAGTCCTTTTTCATTAATGAACATTTTCAAAGGAATCAAAGTAATTCCTTGTACTTCTATCTTTTTCTTTATATGCCTAATCTCTTGTTTAGTTAAAAGAAGCACTCTATCTCTTTTTTCTTCATGATTATATACACCGGCAACTTCAAGTCTATTGATAAATGAATTTTTCATAATGACTTGTCCATTACTTATAATACAAAAACTATCTACAAGACTTGCTTTTCCTTGTCTTATAGATTTTATTTCTGTACCTTCAAGAGAAATACCAGCAATAAACTTTTCTAAGAATTCATATTCGAATGAAGCTTTTTTATTTTGTATTTTCATTTTCAATCATCATAAATATGTGAGTTATCTAAAAAATATTTCTTGATTTCTATTGCTAACATTTGCTTTTCTTTCTTTTTACATGATATAGATAAAAAGCATCCTTGTTTATAAGAAGGTTCATAATTTTCACAATATTTACATGGATCTTCACAATCTTTTAAAAGTTGTTCTTTCTTTTCTGGATCAATAATAAGATAATTACTTTCTAAATATTTACGTCTGCATTTATGACGTCCTTTATGAAAAGCAAAAGAATAAATATCATCAAATTGTTTTTTGATAATATTTAATTTATCTTTATAGAAATCTTCTTTATTCATATTAATACTCTTTTACTAATAATTTTATAATCCAAAGATTATTCCACCATTTCTTAAAGCCATCTCTTATATAATAATCACCAGCACTTATAGCAAGAATTATTAAACCAATAGCCCAATTAAAAACTGGAATAAATGCAAATAAAACCATTAAAATTATAAACCAACCAGGATTTTTTATTGGTTTATTATTTTTATCAACAAATGCTAATTTACAAAAAAAATATATAACTATATCTAAGTAAATCCAAAACGAATATAACCAAAATACTAGACTCATAAATTATTTTCTTTCTGTTATAATAAATCTAAAGTGAGGAATCATCTTTGTTGAATATTCTGCAGCAAATACTGAACGAAGATAAAGTTTCTTTTTACCATCAGTAAGCATCATTTCAAAGAATTTAGGATCATCCTGAACATTTGAAATTGAAATATTATTAGCATTCAATTCATCTTTCAGAAGCCTTTCAGAAATGGCAGAGATATTATGTTTAAATGTATCTTCTCCATCTTCACGACATTTATCAAGATAAGATTTTTCTGTAGTATACATTTTTGTAAAAGCTTTAAAGCTATCAATCTTTGATTGAGCTTTATCTACTGCTTTTTGAAGCCTATTACCTTTTGCGTCATGATAAGAAATCCATCTAAGATTATTATCAGCTTTATATTTTCTTAATTCATTTTCTGCTTCTTCCTTAATCTTTTTAAGCTTGTTAAGATTAGACTCAGTTGAATAATACTTATATTGAGCTTTTGCATGCTCTTCAATTTTCTTAAGATAAATGACTTTGAAATCCTGCATCAACTCAGTAATACGATTATTAAGCATTTCTAATTGCTTATCCTTATTGATTTTCTCCTTTGTAGGATTCATATCATCTGCAACTTTAGCAATTTTCTGATAAGTTCTGATAGAATCTTTATCAGCTATTGAAAACATATAACTTGAAAGAGAAGTAAGCAAAGCATATTTATCAATTTTACGTCTCTTAAGTATCTCAAAATAATAATTCTTAAGATATGTTGCAAATTCCTTAGACTCATCTTTTAGTCCTTCGACCATTCTACTTGTAACATAGTCATGAAGCCTTTGAAAATCAAGAACATCTTGATCAGTAAAATTCTTTTTATTTTTACGGTTTTCTTTCAAAATATTAAGAATCTTATTCTTTATATCTTGAGCTTTTTTTGTCTCAATACCGTATTTTGAAATTAAATCTTTCTTTTCTTGTCCAGTAACATCTGAAGCTTTTTTATAATCATTATAAAGTTCTTCATCAGAAAACTTACTAGATTCAAAAAATTCTGTAAATTTTTTCATATCTCAATTTATTAATTACAATATCAATATAGTAAATTTTTAATATTATTCAAAATTTACTTCTACAAATTATAGTTTTAAAATCTTTTCAAATCCTAAAAGTTTCATAGAGTCTTTGATTTCTTCAATTCCTGGATTAACTAATGTAATAAGCTTTGCAGGAAAATTTATATCTCTACGACAATGAAGTTCACAAGTATACCAATCTTCTCCTTTATTCTTATAATAGTTAATCATTTCATATTCAAAATCACCATTATCATTAGCTTCAGTAAATTCTTTCAAATAACTCCAAAATGGTCCATCTTCATCATAAATCCATTCAAAGTCATTATGTTTCCATAGCCAATTAGGATCCTCATTTAAAGTTTGAATATTATAATTTATATCTTTGTCTCCTATACCATTTTGAGAAGGAAAATCTGAACCAATATATACTACTTTATGATTATCTTTTCTAAGCTCTTTATCCATTAGTCTTCCATCAATTTGTCCAGGAGTACCAAATAAGTCATTATATACGGATTGATCATAAATAGCTTCCCAAATATGATCAACTACTCCATAAGTATCTATAAATCCATTATATACTCCACAAACAACTAAAGATTTTGGATCTGCTTTCTTAAGTTTATTAATAAGTTCTTGGACATTCATCTTGGATAAATTAATTCTATTTGTTTAGAAGATAATTCATTATAATAAGTAATTACTCTATCATAGTTTCCAGTAATTTTTAAATCTGTAACTCCTTCATAAAATCTTTTTACTTTTACAAATTTTTTATATTTTAATAAAAAATATTCTTCTTGCAACATATGAAAAGGTTTATTACAAAAATCAGATTCTGTTAATTTAGCATATTCATAAAAAAACTTTTTATAAACAATGATTTTACTTAGAAATGCATGACAACCTTTTAAACCATCTGCAGCACTATTAAGAGTTTCTAAATTTAATATTTCTCCATTGATATCAATAAATCCTACATCTAAATTTTTATTTTTTATAAAATTTTCTATTGGTAAATCTTCATTAATTTCATAATACATAAATATTTAACTTTATATATTTTGTTGAGAATAAATTATTTCCATTTGCTTACTTGATAAATAATCATAATATAAAACATCTTGAGTTGAATGTTGTGGAGAATCATTATTTATAACTTTAGTAAAATGTTTACATTTTAATAAAAAATAGTCTTCACTATTAAGACTTATCTTATTTTTTAAAAAAAGTATAAAAAAATCTTCAAAAAATAAATTATATACAATTACTCTTGGCAATATTAATTCCAAATCACGTATTTGTACATTTAATGGAAGAAGAGTTTCTATATTTTTCAATAAATAATTTTTATCATATATATTTCCATCAGGATCAATATAGCATCTTGATAATTTATTTGTATTTATTGTTATTTTTTTAGGTACTTCAAATTTATCTAATTCATTCATAAATTATTTATATTATTTATTTAATCTCTTTATTAAAAAATAATCTATTTATGTAATTTGCTATATTCATGATCAATAATTATTTTCTTATCTATTATAGTATCATCATAGTTTTCATCATAGAATTCTTGATATATAATTTCTGTATAAGTACCACAATAAAGACCAAATAAATCTAAATCTCCTTTTACCCAAAGATAAACTTGATAGAAAAATTGATCCATATCTTTGAATTTAGGTTTATAAATATTCTCAAGCCAAGATTCATAATTAATTATTTTATCTATCCAATCATATACTTGATTAAATTTTATATCTGGATTCTTTTCTATCTCTTTTTGGAATCTCATAAAGTCTTGTACTTTTGGTGTACTTACATATATATCACAATCCTCTAAATATGGTTTATGTATATTATAATGATTTGATAATCCTATTCTAAAAAGCTTTATAGTCTTTTCTTTATTTCCATATACATAGATATTTACATAATTTGACTTAAGAGGACCAGCAGACTTATATTTAGCTTTATTTATTCCTCTCCAAAATTCTTTATCTTCACTCATGTTCCCAACTAATTAAATTTTCACTTAAAAATGATCTCCAACCATTACTTACCAAATCATAATATCTAATTTGATTTTCTGGATAATTAATAGTTTTTACTCCTGGAGCTCTAGAAGATACTTGGGTTTTAATAATATCTTCATTCAATGTTCCAAGAGCTTCTCTTTCTTCACCATTCTTTTTTTGATATTTAAACTTTACAGAACCTCTATGCAAAGCATTCTTAAATTCTAAAATATTTTCTTCCATAATCTATATATTTATTTTATCATATTCACATTTATGTTTATAAGTTATATTTAAAAGAATATTTATAAGTCCAATTATAGCATCTTCAAAAGATATCTTGCTTATATAAGATATTTTATATTTTAATTTTTCTTCATCATAATAACCAGAAATAAAATTTCCTTCTCTCTTTATGAGTCTTAATTTACCTGTGTTTGAAAACCATCCATATCGAGCATTCCAATTCCATTCAAATTCACAAGGAACTTCAAGATTATATTTTTCTTTCATTAGGAATATATAAGCATACTCTTTTGATTTAGTATGACAAATTTCTTTCCATTTTCCAAAAGGCCAAATTCCTATATATTGTTGAACTTTATAAGTATCTGTTCCTCCTAAATTCAAAAAAGCAAATGGAGTTAACCATAACCAAGAAGAATCAATATGTTTTATTCTATATTTCATAAAGCTCTTTATTTATTTTATCTTTAGGAATAAGAATTTTATAAAGTTGTTTAAGTCTTTCACTACCTACAGAATTCCATTCATCACATCCATTAATTTGTCCTAAACATCCATATCCAAGATTCTTACAAGCAAAGCAAGTTTGTTTCTTAAGCTTGTTTTCTTCAAAAATATTATATTCTCTATTTACAAGAGTTATATCTCCAAGTTTAATTCTAAGATCTTTTATAGCACCATCTGGTGAATCTCCTATACCTATACATGATTTATCAAAATCTCTCCAAAAATCTCCACATGGTATATCTCCTTCTTCTATTTCATCTGGAACTTCTTCAATATATAATGGCCAACAAGTCCATTCTCCACCAGAATAAGCACCAGTATATCTATCTTTTACAATAGTACACGGGTACATATGTTCAAGCCAAAATTTCTTATCTTTAATCTTTATTGACTTTCTCATAATCTTTTCTTTTTACAAAATAGTTTATATTATTTCCAAATCCAAGATCTTGATAAATAAGCTTAGAAACATTATTAAGTTTTCTTTTTAATTCAGAAGTATCTTCTTGGTTAGCTTCACAAATATCTATCTTATTCTTTATTTCATTCCATTTAGGATTATTTATCCACATATGATAATGTTGTTCTCTCTTTACTTTTGGAATATTTCTTGAAGGTATACCTACCCATTCTCTTTCAATAATTTCTGCCTTAGGTTCTCTACTTACAAATAAATCATGAGGATATTTACTTCCTTTATAATAGAATCCTTTACCATCTTTATGATAATGACAATAATTATTATAATCACAATATATTTGATTTATACATCCATAAAGAGGTAATTTTACAATCTTATTTTCAATCTTTACAAAAGCATCAAAAAAATAAAGTGGATCATAAAATTCTTTTTTCAATATATAATTTCTATAATGATTAGAATCATTATAAGTTTTTACATCTTTGAATTTTGGAATATATAGTCTACTATTATAATTCAATTGTAGTTTATTGAATCCTTTCTTATTTGTACAAGTATCATCAAGTTTAGATTTTTGAATTAAATTATTATCATCTACATAATATGGACGATATCCTCCATAAGGCTGATAAATATGCCTATCTCTAAAATCACACCCACTGTTATGTGAAAACTTTTCATGAAATATATCATTCTCTACTTTTGATTGGGCAATATATTTCAAATAATCATCTTTATTAATACCTTCAAATAATTTAATTTTATGATTATATTCATTAATAAAATCTTTATAAGGCTTTCCTATAAATTTATTAAGAAGTCCAATAATATATTTACGAGGCACTTCTCCATAGTTTTTATAGTTCTTAGTCCATCCAGTAGATATTGGCCCAGATTTATGAGTCCATCTTCTAGACATACCAAGATGTGTACCATCATAGTTATTCATCATTCTACGAGAATATCTTAATTCTACTTTTTCAGCATTATCTTTTAATGACCATTTCTTTTCACTCATAATTATTTATCAATTCATTTAATCTAAGAGCTTCTTCACTAATATTTATTAATCCTTTAGATGTAAAATAATTAATAAAATCAATAAGACAACTATTTAATATTAATATAGAATCTTTATTGAATATATAATTAGATAATTCTTTTTCATGTAATAAACTATCTAATTTATGTAATATATTATCTATAGAAATCAATTTATCATGTTTGCCAAATTGTCTATAGATTAATTTCATTTCTTTTAATATAACTTCTAAAGATACTAAATCATGTCGAGTCAATTTATTCATTTACTTTATTATTTTTACATTTTTTTAAGTCATAATTTATACAATTTCAAAATATTCATCTAATTCTTCTGAAGTCAAATTACAATACTCAGTGCAAAAATCTTTTTCTAAATCAAGATAATAGCATTTTGCAAAATTATTCCAAAACCATACATTTACAATATCTCCAACATTAACATTGAAAATACAAGCTTCAGAATCTTCAAATTCAAAAGATTTAATACATCTTAGACTAGACTTATGATATTCACTTGGTTTCATTCTAATATTTTATTAATCTTCTTAGTTCTCATACATTTACATTCAGGATAATGCTCATAATTCCATTCTAATCCATACATACCAGAAGGAGTAGCAATATATCTATGGTTTTCTTTTTCAACTAATACATAAGTATCATACTCTTTGATTATCTTGAATCCATCATTATTTAGTTTTTGCATACTATAAGCTTCCAATCCTTGACTCATTATCCAAAGACCAAAAAGAACTCCTAAAAATGGTAAAACAAGATACTTAATAAAATCCCACATAATTTAATATTTTAATTCAATTGGAATAAACTCAACTGTATATTTTTTCTTTGGAATATAACAAGTCTTAATGAACTCAATTAATGAATTAATACGATTCATCTCATCTTTAAAATCAGGATTATATATGAATTTCATAGCTTCCCAAACATTAGTAGTACATCCGGCCATTAAATGACCATCATTATCAATTTTAATGTCTGAGAAATAATAATGAGTATCATATCCATGAATATAATCACTCTTACTAATAATCCTAATTACTCCTTTTTTAGAACTCATCAACTCCATATATTCTACAAATTAATTTATATAAACGATTAGAAAATTCAAAGCAATGATCATATTGACCATATGTATAATCTCTAAGATATATTCCTTTATTATAAATATCAAGATAAAGTTTTCTTAATGCATCTTTAATAGATAAATCTTCATCAGATATTTCTTTTTTATGTAATTCAATACCTAATTTATTCAATATTTCAATACCTTCTTCATCTGAATGATTTTTGAAATATTCATCAATCTTAGTTTTTATATCTTTATCTAATTTCATCTTTTAGTATAATTCTTAAGCTCTTCTATATTTTTGAAATAAACTCCTTTATTAGTATGACCACCTAATACTAATTTAGAAGCTTGAGATACTTCTATAAACAATTCTTCTGGATTTTCTTTATTTTTCCTATACATCATTAAGAAAGTATATGTCAAAGTATCTTTATTAATCTTTACAGTTGTGCCATATACATTATTATCCATAAGATACTTTTTCATATCATTAAAATAACATTTTCCAAATGAATTGATTCTTGGTCTCATTTCTTAACTTTCTTTAATTTAATAGTACTAGCATTCAATCCATAATATAAAGAAGAACTACTTCCTGTAATGACTTTCATACCTTTCAAATGAGGATATAACTTATAGAATCTTTTCCAAGCTGACTTACGTTTTAGTGATGGAACTCTAATCTTAGAACTTTGAGATACCCATTCAGATAATGAAAGAGGCTTATCAAAAAAAGCATCGCCAATCATAGGATCATAGATATTTCTATTATCTTGAATTGGTAATTGCTTTTGAAAAGTATAACTACCAGTTTTTTTCCATCTATTGATTTTATGCTTCTTCATTATTATAACTATTTAAATTACAATATCAAAATAGTAAAAAACTTAAAAAATTCAATAAAAAAGCTTACTAAATTTCTTTAGTAAGCTAGGAATTATAATATTTATTCACGTCTGGGATTATACTCAAATCTCAAGGCCAAGATCCATAACTTCACCCATTTCAATGACAAATCTATCATCATCTGTAAAGTTCTTCTTGAATACTTCAATTACCTTATTATACTTTTCCTTAAGTGTCTTGTCTTTAAGCTCTTCTACACGTGTCTTGAAGTCATTATCCCAATCTGTTACAGAACAACCAAGATACTTACGCTCTTCAGAATTAATATCTTCATTAGTAAGGCCAAGGAACTTAAGAGCATTATCAAAATTGGTAATACCATCATGTACAGAAGCATAAGCCTTAACACAATCAATCATAGACATGTTCTTGACTTCACCAAATGGTTGACAAGCTCGATTTGTCTTGTATTCATACTTCTTGTTCTTAAGCTCTTCAAGCTTAGCCAATGCATTTTTGTAATTCTCAACAAGATTAGCTCTAGTAATCTTCTTTGTTGCTTCCTTTGTATTTGCCATAATTTAAATTTTATTAGTTAATATATTATTATTTTTTCTAAAAATTCCAAAAAATCTCTTAAAGATATTATATTTCTTTATTGTAAATTTTTCATAATTATATTCCCAATCTGCTTTGAAGAAATATTCAATTAATTTATCTTCTAAAATAATATTTCCATTAAAATACCAATTATTGTTTTTAAATTGTATTTTGTTATTATAATAATTAATATAGAATTTATTAGGATTAGATTCAACTCGATATTTATAAGATATCAATTTATTGATAAAATCTACAAATCTATTTGCTTTATTAATTTCATCTTGTGTAAAGAACTTTTGATTAGATTTTTCAAATATCACTAAATCATTATCATGATATAAAATATCTTTATTGAATTCATAAAACTCATTTCTATATCTATATGTCGGTTTTAATGTCAAATGTATTGTATCTGTAAATTGATCTTTCTCAAGTTTTACATAAAATAATCCACACATTAATTGATTAGTTTCATGAAATACTGTAATTATGCTAAAATTATCTTGGGTAGATATAGATCTTTTTACAAGTGCTACTAATTTTCCATTATATCTTTTAATTATGTCCATTTCTTATTTTTATCAATATATTATTCATTTCATCCATTAAACCATTTAAGACTTTATCATAAGAATAATTATAAGCAATTTTTCTTTTTATATGATATTTATTAGCAATCTTATATATTTGTTCATAATCAAAAGATTGCATTTTATTCATTAATAATGTTGACTCTTCATATAATTCATAATCTCTTGGAAAATGAATTTTTGCTTTAGTCCATCTAATAATAGAATTAATATATAACTCTATAAGTTTATTATTCTTAAGTTTTTTCTTTGATAATCTTGATTTCATTCTTTAATTCCTATCATTCTCAAAATACCATATTGGTCTAAGTCATCATATCTTTTAGTATATTTAGGAACACAACTCCAAAGCCAATTTCTTGTATACCAAAGAAAACCAACAATTTTCATTAAATCACTATATGCTGTCTTTGAATAATTAATAGAATAATCATCTAATTGATTAATATATTTATTTGCTTTGTTTTTTAATTCTTCTTCACAAATGAAACTATTATCAACAAACATCTTATTCATGAAATCAATAATATATTTCATAGTAAATGAATTAATCTGACAACCTTCTAAGTTTCCATATTTATAATTCCAACAATAGTCATCAGAATCAAGCCCAGGAATCATAACATACCAAGCATCTTGTCTCATATCAACAACTGGTCCATAAAGTTTTAATCCAAGCTCATCAGTAAAATATCTTTTGAAAGGAAAAATATACTTGAATGAAATTCTATCATCAATAATATCAATATTTATTTCACCAATGCTAAATGGTGCTTGGAGCTTATGAATACTCATCCATTTATGTTTAGTCTCAATACCATATGCAGGACTAGTAGAATATTCTTTTTCATAGATTTTTAATTTATCAAGATCAAATCCATTTGCTGATAGAAAATTCTTGACAAACTTAACAATCTCATTATAATCAAATATATTATCTACTTTTTTATACATTAATATTAAATTTTTTAATTATATAGAAAAAATCATAGAAAATTCAATATATTGCTAAGATATTCTTTTCATTATCAAAATGTAAACAAACATGTTCATAACCTCCTTTATCATTCAGAACAGCTACTTCAATATCACCATTTACTGATTTCTCCTCATTTAATTTATTGATTAAATCTGATATTTTCATATTAATTGAATTTCCAAAACTTAAATGTATAACTTGTAACATTCTCTGACATTAAATGAAACTCACTATCACCATTCTTATCACGATAAATAAGCTCTGCTAAAATATCAGCAGTTGAAAACTTTGCTAACTCTGGATTTGTCTTCATATTATACAATTCTATAATGTTTACGATTCTTTGGTTTAATATAATAATTAATATCTTTTGAATAATAGCCATCATCTGTGTCACCAAATAGTCTATGCTCTTTAAGCCATTTATTATACATGTTTTTATTCATTGGATAATGACCATCAGTTGGCTCGGCCCAAGTATCTTTCATAGGAAATTTTGGCTCTTCCCACATATCACTTACATCATTAGGATTATAATGAGCCATAAGTGATCTAAGCTGCATACGGCCAAGATTCTTTATTTTGCGACGACGATGCTTATAAAATAATGTATTATCACCACCAGCAATTTTGCAACTAATATAATTTCTATAAGTTCGTGACATAATTCTTTAATTTTTTAATTACATTTATAATATAGAAAAAAGCTTGAAAAATTCAATTTTCAAGCTTATTATTTATCAATCAAATAATGAAAGTTGCATAGCTCCTGAAGAATTAGCTAATGGGATATTCATTACTTCTAAGAATCTATTAATAGGATCTATAACAGTTTTTTCCCATTGAGTAAGTTTATCCATCTTTGGAGCCCAATCTGGAAGTTCACCAGCTGGAAATCCAAAATATCCAGTTAATTTTTCATTAATTCTTATATTATAATATTTAATCTTACCAGAATATTGTTTCTTATTATCTTCATTATTCTTATGAGCAAGATAATTGAATCTAGCAATAGCTTGTACACTTACAGGACATTGCTTTCCTAGTTCAAAATTATCTTCATCATTAATAACATATTTCTTGTAATTGCCAACTCCAATTGATTGAGAAATATCTTCTATAGGAGCTTTATAGAATTCATCTCTATATGCTTGTAATTTTTGATTGAATATCAACATATATTCTGATTTATTTTTCTCTTCATATTCAAACATAAGAGACTCCATCAAATCACTTAAAATCTTTCTACATAATTTTGGTGTAGTTGACTTAATAAGCTCAATACCAGTTCCTGATACTTTTGGATGATCGAGATATTTTCCTTTATTGAATACTAATCCTTTAAGATATTTCTTTTTCTTAAGATAAATACCTGCTTTTGATACCGTCTCAAGCTCAAACTCATGAATATTATGTCCATGTCTTGGATTATAAATATCATCACACCATTTATTATTAAGTTTATCTTGGAACTCTTTAGAATATTTTAATATCCAATCAAGTTTCTTTCTATCAGTATCATATCTTGCTTGACTTTCTTCTGTCATAGCATCAAAGAATGTACCAAATGTTGTATAAACCGAGTCCGTGTCTGAGTAAATACTAACTGCTTGTTTTCTATACCAATCATGTTTGCTTTCATCAAGTTCAAAATCAAAACGTTCCCAAAGATCTTTACGTTCCCAAATACCTTCATGGAACCATTCTTCAAGATTATGCCACATGGTTTTTGTAAGATTACGACATTCTCCTGTAATATCACCAGCTAATGAAACATTATAGAAATAGAAAAATCTATTTGCAGCAGCACCATAAGCAGCATTACCCAAAGTCTTCATTGCAATCTCTAACAAGAAATATTCTTGTCGGAGTTCAATAACTTGTTCTTTAATATGTTCAAGTTGTTCTTTATTAAGAGTTGTTAAATCAACATTATTAAAATGTTCTTCAACAATCTTTACAATATCTTCGCTAAACTTAATTGGTTCACCTTCACAACCTTTAATAAGTCTTTCAATTTCAGAACCTAATTCACTTTCAAGCCGTTGACCCGTATATTTATAGAAATCTCTATTTTTCTTTGTACGTCTTTGCATCTTCTTGAAACAATAATCTTGATCATTCTTATATACATTACCCATAATAGTAACAAAATAATTAGGATCTTTACGCTTCTCTTCAAGTTCTGCTTCAGTCCATGGTATTATTGTATATCTACCAAAACTATCTGGGCCAATTTTATTATATACAAAATTCTCAAATGAAAGATTACAAGTTTGAATTTGTGAAGGATATAGTGAAGCAAAATCATCACATACATTCCATTCATATCGTCCTGGTACACATCCACAGAATGCTCCATCATAATTTACTTTTGTTCTTTCAATGGCATCATAATCATAAACAACATGTCTACCATCACAATAAAATGTCCAAAACACATTAGCTGTTGTCAATGCTACTTGACCAAATGATGCAAGCAATGGTACTAATGTAACTGAATCAACTGCACATGGAGATTCTAATGCTTTAAGTCTCTTATGAATAAGATTAACAATTAATGAATCAATACCATTATAGAAATAATACCATTCTGGATCTCTTTCATATAATTGTTGCAAAGTACCTTGATACTTGATCTTATGAGCTTTGACTGCTGCATTACCTACCCAATCTAACCCATAACTCTCATAAGGTCTTAATGAATAGTCATATTGTTTAACCAATTCCATATAATCAAGATTAGCCACATGCAATGGAGATGGTACACTATATTTTGTTCCATCTTGTTCTGCCCAACCAATCTTACCAATTTCACCAGTTGGACTAGCTTTTCTAATCATATTATAAGCTTCACCTTTACCAAACAATCTTACAATACGATTCCACAAATATAACCAGTCAAATCGATAACTATTCCAACCAGCTAAAGCAGGTACATGAGGTAATATTTTAGTGAAGAAGTGCTTAAGCATATCTTCTTCAGTCTCAAAATATTGATAAAGTACTTTTGGTTCTTTGTTATTTAATTTTGTTTTCTTATAATTATTAGCAAATTCATTTGCTTCAACCCAATCTAAATAACGTTTTCTTAATAATCCTATTTGGTCTTCATTAAGTTTATGTAATCCATAAACTATACAAGACATATCAGGACCTACCAAAGAGATAGAAGTTACTTTTTGTAATGCTTGTTGAGGATCTGGAAATTCTAAACTTACCTCTGTCTCAATATCCCACGTATATAGTTTTGGAAAATATTGAGCATGAAGCAACTTGTTCATCTCAGGATCCATCTCATATAAAAACTCTAATATATCAAATTCATTAGGTTTATAAGTTGTAGTATCTTTAAATACTTTCTTACATTTACGACCATCCCAATTCTCACAATCACCTTCCGGATCATATTCATAAGTCTTGAAGTGATGTAAATACTTTTGATAAAATTGTCTGTTTCCTAACTTGTCACAATAACTAATTACTAACTTTTGTTCTTTTGCATTCCACTGTCTGTCAATTATCATTTGTTTTTTATCGCATATATTTTTGTAAGCGAATCGATTTTGCAACCGATTTCCACATTATATTAATATAGTAAATTAATTCTTACTATATTTAAATTCTATATCTTTTAAATTATCTAATACTCTTGAAAACTGATTTATCATTGCTGTAAAATACTTGATTTTTTGTATAATTTGCTTATGAGCAGATTTTAATGCTTCTTCTTTTGTAGTAAATATCATATTTGCCCATGATGAATCATTTTTATTCATATCATATACCATTGGAGAAGAGTCAAAATGCATATATACTTTATCGGTTTTATCAAACCAAGGATCAAAACTTGTTATTTCTAATTGTCTAAATACACAATCTATATTTGATATTTCTATACAATAAAGAATATCTTTAACTTTGCAGTCTCCAAATTTTTTATATTCTTTCATATTTATAGATTTTAATTAAGCCATTCTTACCATTTCTCCACTCATAATATTAGAAGCTCTATTTGTTTCTTGCTTATCTTGTTCTTTTATTTCATTACTAGATTCAAATCCATGATTATTCAATACGTTGATTATTTCTTTAAGAGCATTATCTGAATTTGAATATACATCTCTTTCATTCTCTAATGAAATATAATCATTCTTTAATTTCTTATATTCATTCTCTAATTTTTCATAATCAAAAGCATAAGACATTTTCTCATTTTCTAGATTATCATATTTCTTATTTAAATCTTTAATATCTTCATTAAGTTTTCCTACTGCTTCTATATATGATTTACTTGACTTACTTAGATTGTCATTATCATCTTCTAACTTGACTATTTCATTTTGTAATTTTTCAATTTCTTTTGTTGATTTTGAATATTTATCTTCTAGATTCTTTTTTTCTCCTTCTAGATTTTTATATTTGATTTTATAATTCTCAAAATCTTCTTTTATTTTATTTATTTCTTGATTTTTTTCTTCAAATTTTAATTTATATTCATTAATTTGCTTTACATCTTCTTTTAATTTATTATAATTAACAAATACTTCATTATATGTATCTTGAAGCACTTTATATGCTCTATCCTTAGATTCAATAGTATTTTTTAAATTTTCTTTTTCAATAACTAATGCATTCCATTTTTTTGTAGATATAGCATCTTCTTGAGGGGTTCTATTAATTTGATCTTTCAATTCTTCATTTTCTTTTGTCAATGTCTCAATTTGAGCTTTTTGTTCTCTAAAGAATTTTGCAGCATTATTAAGTCTCTCAGTTAATTTTGCATTATCTTGCTTTAATTGATCTATATTTTCCATAATTTATATTATTTATATTATTTTTTCTTATTAGTCACAAAAAATATCTTAGGAGGTAAAATTCCATCCATAATCATACTTATATTATCAACTAGATATCTTTCACTAAATTCAGGAAAAGATATTGTGCCATCATTGTTATCAATTATATCTTTCTCATCTCTTATACCTATAGCTAATATAATTTTTTCTGCTATATTGTCTGGTAAATCTTTAGTATATTCTCTAAACTCTTTTAGTGTCATAACTATTAGAATAAATTTAATTGTTCATTAACTGGTAATTTTCCTTTATCTCTTAAATAAATAAGACGTGAGCAAAATTCTTGTGTTGTCAATACTGTTTCACTTTTCTTGTTCTTTCCTATTGAATGAGTAAGAGTAGCTCCTTTTGATGCTTCTAATGCTGCTTTGAATTTTGTATTTTCATACATTGCATTATAAGCACGATTCAAAAGATTTTGATATTCTTCAGAGTCACGTTTAATAGGAGTTCCTCTCCAATATAAAGTTTGTTTCTCTTGCCAATTCTTATTCCTTCCTTTTTTCTTTGCTGCATATCCAACAAGACTGCAAACATATTCTTGCATTTCTTTTGACTCAAACTTAAGTGACTGTAAAAATCCTTCCATTGAATTACATTGAATTCCATCTATAATAAATGGGTGTGGAGAGAAATTACTTAATGCACTTGCTGGATATCCACTTTTACTACCTACATCCATATTATTTTTTATATATATCTTCTAAATTAACAAATTCTATACCATAAAACTTTAAATCATTAAGAGACATTAAATCTAAATTTTTTCTTATTTTCATAGTATATTCTTTTTCTCCTATTTTATAATGAATTTCAAAATCTTTTCCATCTAAATGAGTTATATGATATGTTCCATCATTATTCTTGATAATAATTGCTTTATTTAAATCTTTTGTTATCATTCTACATATTTTAAATGTTTTATTGCTTCTTTCCATTCAGATGTTAGCCATTCTTCTTTTGATTTTAAAAAATCTATATATGTTTCTACATCTTCTTGGTTTTTGCTTTTCTTTTTCCTAAATATATTCATTTAATTCTTTATTTAATTTTTTCTTTATTTCTAAATATTCAAAATATTTATTACAAAGATTAGGAAAATTCTTTATTGCATTAGATATTTCTAAATATTCTATACATTCTTTTTTTGTTCTAAATGAGCATATTTCAATTATAGTATTTTCATTATATCGATAAAAAATTATCCAAGGATCTCCAACATACCATAAGCATTTTATAATAGAATAATTGGTTTCTTTATATCTTGAATTTGGAATTATCTCATTGAATAATTTATCTTCATAATTCTTTTCCATATCTGTATTACCTTTTTTGTATAATACAAAATCTGATATATCTAATTTTCTATACATTTTAAATAAATTTATATTAATATTCACTCATATAGTCTATAGCAAACTCTACAGCTTCTTGTTCTTCAATATTATCATAAAACTTGATATGTTTCCAATAATGAAGTAT
>Ga0247608_10000501_pt1 | contig 62970 bp, 57 predicted proteins | sample 176DNAGHGlowgp2_FD_193490 | JGI IMG/M metagenome (GOLD analysis project Ga0247608, IMG submission 193490) | Sheep rumen microbial communities from Palmerston North, Manawatu-Wanganui, New Zealand - 1766 DNA GHGlow gp2 | ecosystem: Host-associated > Mammals > Digestive system > Stomach > Rumen ... | reverse complement strand
GCTTTTATAAGCGATTCTTTTTCTGCTTTGATTCGTTCCAAAAGAACTGAGGCCGGTTCATCATTTGGATCTTGTTTTACTAATTTTCCTTCAATAGCATATTGAAGGATTGATTTCTTTAGTTTTTCTGGAAATTCTTCTTCTAATTTAGTTAACTTCTTTTCAAATGAATCATATTCCTGTAATAATGGCTCAAAGGAATTGATTTTATCAACTATGCGTTGTTGCTCTTCTAATGGAGGAAGCGCAAAATACATCTTTGTAACATAATCTTTTGAAATGTGAGGTTGTGCGCTTCCGACGCAATCAAATAGTATTTCTGACCTTCTTGCCATAAGTTGAAAGAATAAATATTTAGTGTCAACCAAAATATACGGCTTAATGCCGACAACAGACTGATTAGCACACGCTTTGTATGTATGTATCAATACATAGCGAAGGCATATCAAGTAATTAGTCGGAAAATTAGACTAATTCGTATGAAATAATCGCGTAATAACGCTATTGCTTTTTGACTTTGAATCTAACTACAAGAACTTTTAATCTGGAAGAGAATATAAATGGCAACAGAAGAAGAAAAACAAAAGGTACGTGATAGGCAAAAAGGCTATAGAGCCGATAAAATAGTGGTTATCAAAGCCGCTGAACCTATATCTATCCGTGACACAACAACAAAATTAAGGGTTGCGGCCTATTGCCGTGTATCGACCGACAACATAGAACAGACTTCTTCTTTTGAATTGCAAAAGTTATATTACGAAGAATATATCGGCAATCACGAGAATTGGGAGATGGTAGGCATTTATGCTGATGAAGGCATATCTGGCACATCTTTAAAGCACCGCGATGAATTTATTCGCATGATTAATGATTGTCGATTAGGCAAAATTGATTTGATTGTAACTAAGTCGGTTTCTAGATTTTCTAGAAATGTTGTTGTTTGTATCGAAACGGTTAGAGAACTTAAAAGCCTAAAACCACCAGTAAGAGTATTCTTTGAAAGCGAAGGAATTGATACTGGCGATAATTCTTCTGACGTAATGCTTAATATCTTAGCCATTTTTGCTCAGGAAGAATCTCATACTAAAAGTGAAATAATGAACTGGTCTATTGACAATAGATTTGCTAGGGGTAATTTCTTAACACCTAGATTATTTGGCTATCGGGTCGATCCAGATAAACCGGACAGATATATAGTGGTGGAAGAAGAAGCCGAAATTGTAAGGCTTGTTTATTCGATGTACATTACTGGATCATCTCCAAGTGAGATAGCAGAAACTATGACGACTCTCAACCAGGCGTCCAAGAAATAGTCAATATGTTAAAAAGCTTCAAAAAAGTAATAAAAAACACGTATTTTAACGTACGTGTCTCGACAATCGATGATGTCTCCAATTGTCGATGAATGAATGCATTTCAAAGTCCAATTGTCGATTAATGAATTTATTGTTATAAAAAAAGAAGTTGTTGTCAACTTAGAAACATAGGATTGATACAATAGTGTCAGTCCTTTTATTTTTATAAACATTTTGTTAGTATTCTTTTATGAATTATTTAAATAAAAGAGCATTTGAATTATATGATTCAAAACAATATGAAGAATTAGGAAAGCTTCTTGTTGGTCAAGAAGATTCTAATGATGGAGAAATCCAATTCTTATTGGGGTCATTATTTGATTTAGGTCTAGATAGAAAAAAAGATCCTATTAAAGCTTTTTCTTATTTTTATAAATCCGCCCATAATGGTTGTCCATTAGGAGAAAGAGCATTAGGCATTTATTATTTTTTGGATAATGGAAGTGAAGTTAATACCAAAAAAGGATTATATTGGGTTAAGAAGAGTATTGATGATGGCTGTGTTAGAGCAATTTGTGCACTTGCTCACATCTATATGAATGGTTTAGGTGTAAAAAAAGATGAAAAACATGCTTTTGAATTATATTTAAAAGCTGCATCACTTGGTGACACCCACGCTATGGAACATGTTTCTGAGTGCTATGAAAAAGGAATAGGCACCGAGATAGATTTATTTAAATCTAAAGAATATTTAGATGCCAGTAAAGCAAAATAAAAAGTCTTTCAATAATAAAACAGTGAAAGACTTTTTTAATAATTCATTATTAGGCTTTTGCTTTTTGTTTGTTATTAAGAATAAAGCTTAAGACTAACCAGAAGAAGATTGCTCCTCCAAAGGCTGCTAATGCAATCCAACCATCGACTGGATCATCAAATGATAAGAATGGTTCGCCTTCAGCAGCAGTAAAGATGCAGTCGATGAGCCACATTAATGTGGAAGCACCAAATGTGATAGTTAAGATATCGAGGTGTAATGCTTTTCTATCTCTAAAAAAGAACCATAAGACACCAGTGATAATGGTGCAAACTAATGTTGTTAAGAAGTACATTATTTAACTAAAGCCTCCTTGCGGTTTTCTTTTCTCTTTTTGAATTTGAAATAATCGACAATCGCTACACCAACCGCCCAAGCAACCACTAAGATAGCGAGCATAGCAACTCCAATTGTTCCCATTTCAGTTAACATTTCCGCTGTATCAGCTGGATCACTAGCGGCAGTAAGGAATGGTGGGAATGGAACAACTTCTCCGTGTAAGATGTGTTCAAGAGCTAAAACGAATGAACCAGAGAATAATGTTAATTCGAGATAGCCTAATTTTTTGCTCCATTTAACATCGGAGCCAAATTTTTCAGGAAGTTGAGTTTTTCCTTCTAATTCTAATTTGTTTTCGTGATGTTTGACGATGTGACGTGCAACAGCGGTTCCAATACCAACAGTAGCACTAACTAAGAAACATGCCATAATTTTAATTCCTTTCAATGTATATAAATATATTAGTATTAATAATATGAAAAAACAAAATAAAATAACAAATATTGTTCGATAATTATTGAAAATTAACACTATGTTTGATTATTATTATATTTGTAATAAAGATATCGAACAAAATGTCTTTCGGAGTACATTATGGATAAAAGGAAAGAAAAAACAATAAATGCCATCTATAATGCTTTTGCAAAAATCATTAGAGAAAAAGATTATGATGACATTACTATTCAAGACTTATTAGAAGAAGCTTCAATTTCTCGTTCAACTTTTTATGCTCATTTTAAAACCAAAGATGAACTTTTATTAAGCATTTCTAATCATATTTTTGAGCATGTTTTTTCTAAGACACTTCAAGAAGAAAAAACTCACGATTTTTCTAAAGATATAATCATCGATTATCGTCATTTAATTGAGCACATTTTCTATCATGTTAAAGACGAAAGAGAACTATTTGAAGGAATTTTATCTAATAAAGTTAATGCTTTATTTCTTATGGAATTTAGAAATCAAATATCTAAATTTGTTTCTTCATATTTTGCTAACTACCCAATGATTAATAGTCTCATTCCTCTTGAATTAAGAAAATCTTTAGCAATAGAAGAATTCATCGTTGTACTTAAGTATTGGGTACAAAACAATTTCCAAGAAACTCCAGAAGAAATCGCTGATTTTTACATTAAAAGTGCGATTAAATAAAAATACGCTCCAAAAACTAACATTAAATCAGGCTTAGCAATTGTGGGATCAAATGTTAATTCCTCAAAACCATTACTACAAAAATGGATAAATGAGCAATTATTATAATTGAAAAATAGTGGTGCGTTGTATCATTTCTGTACATTTAGGCCAACTCCATTAGTTAATATAGATCCCATATTTAAGAAGGTGTTTTGTCTTCCGGATTAGGTATGGTTCCGTTTTAATCAGGATGTCATCATCCATAGAAGAAATAGTGGAAATATCGCCAGCTTCTCCAAGAACAAAAGTGATATGGTCTCTATCGTGTATGATTAGGGTGATGCAAAATACATCATCTTTTTTGTTTCAAACTGGTTAAGAGGGTTTAACCCTCGTGTCTGTCCAGTTTTCATAAGTGGTTTAAAGAGTAACCCTATATGAATCTCAACCAGGTGTCCTAGAAATGGTCAATATGTTAAAAATCTTCAAAAAAGTAATAAAAAACACGTATTTTTACGTACGTGTCTCGACAATTGAAGATGTCTTCAATTGTCGATGAATGAATACATTTCAAAGTCCAATTGTCGATTAATGAATTTGTTGTCAGATGATAACTACAGTATTAATACAAATCGGAAAGTCAACGTTGTATAACTGTGCTCTTTTACTATTTAATACTTAGTCTAAATTCATCGATTGGGATGTTATCTAACCTTCATAAAAAATAAAAATAGTTTTATTTGTAAAAATAATAAAAGTGATATAATTTCAAATGGTTAGTTATGACTAACTCATATTAAAGGAGCATGTATGAGTCTAATAGAATTTAAAAATGTGAGTCGTATTTACAAAGTAGGCGACCACGAACAAAAAGCACTTGATAGTATAAATTTAAATATTGAGCAAGGAAAATTTATCGTTATTTTAGGACCAAGTGGCGCTGGCAAATCAACATTACTTAACTTATTAGGTGGTTTAGATTCGCCAACTAGCGGCACCATCTTAGTGGAAGGTAATGATATATCTAAACTCGATAATAATGCTTTAGCGGATTACCGCGCCTCAACAGTGGGATTTGTTTTTCAATCATATAATTTAATTCCGACTTTAACCGTTTTTGAAAATGTTTCACTTGTTAAAGAGATAGTGAAAGATCCTCTATCTGTTAATGAAATGCTTGAACAAGTCGGTTTAGAAGATCATAAAGACAAATTTCCTTCTGAACTCAGTGGTGGGGAACAACAAAGAGTCTCAATCGCAAGAGCTTTAGCAAAAAATCCAAAGATTTTATTATGTGATGAACCAACAGGAGCTCTTGATAGTGAAACAGGCGCCATGGTTTTAAAAGTTCTCTTATCGATGGCAAAAAATTACCAAAAAACTATTATCATTGTCACTCACAATCAAAACATCGCCAAAATGGCGGACACGATTATTAAAGTAAAATCTGGCCATATTAAAGAAGTTATCAATCAAGATAAACCATTAAGTGTTGATGAGGTGGATTGGTAAATATGTTGTTTAAAAAATTATTAAGAACAATTTGGCATTATAAAGCTCAGTTTATCTCCATGATTGTCATGGTCCTTTTAGGCGTTGGTGTTTTTGTCGGTTTCCAAGGCGAATGGTATTCGATTGAAAAAGACACCTACTCTTTTTATGATTCAACCGGTTTTGCGGATTATCGTCTCATTAGTGAAACCGGTTATTCTTTAGAAGAAATGGATAAAATTAAAGAAATTGAAGGAGTGGATAAAGTTAGTCGTTATATTTCGATTAAAACTAACGAAAGTAAAGAAAATGATGTCGTCGCGGTCACTATAACCACTGATTATGAAGTCTCTGGTTTTAAATTGATGAAAGGTGAATCTTACAACAAAGAAGATTTAGAGGCGGTTTGGATAAGTGATCAATACGCTAATAAAAATAATTATAAATTAGATGACGATATTACTTTAAAATATGGTTCCATTTCTATTACTGGAAAAATCAAAGGTTTAATTAAATCAAGCGAATATTTGATTTGTACACCTGATGAAAATCAAATGATGCCTGACTTTAATACATATGGTTATGTTTATATTTCTCCCGCTATGTATAAAAACATTTTAGGGGGCCACGAATTTTATTCTGAAATACACGTCATATCAAATCTTTCGAAAAAAGATTTTAGTGATTCCGCTAATGAAAAATTGGGAAAGACTAATCTTATCTTAACTAAAGATGAAATTGTTTCATTTTCAGAAGCTCAAGGTGAAGCCAGTGAAGGCAAAACCATGGCATCCATTTTGCCAGTCGTTTTTTTAGGCATTGCTATATTAATTATGGCTACCACTATGCAAAGATTAACAATCAATGAAAAGACACAAATTGGTACGTTAAAAGCTTTAGGCTTTAGAGACGCTAAAATTGTTAAACATTACACTTTATTTGGTTTATTTATTGGTGTCGTTGGTTCTATTTTAGGTATTGGTTTTGGCTATTTTATTGCCTGGTTTATTTTTAACCCAAACGGCTCAATGGGCACTTATTTTGATTTGCCAGATTGGAGCATTCATATGCCATGGTGGACCTTCTTAGTTGTTATCGCTGTTATTTTATTTATGACTTTAATCTCTTATATATCCGCTAAAAAGATGCTTAAAGGTACAGCTAGTGATGCCTTAAAACCATACACACCTAAAGCGATGAAAAGATTAAAAATCGAAGATAGTAAAAGTTGGAGGAAATTAAAATTTGCCACTAAATGGAATCTTCGTGATTTATTCCGTCATAAAGCGAGAAGCGGCATGACCTTATTTGGGGTATTTGGCTGTACAATTTTACTAATTGCATCATTTTTAATGATGGATTCAATGGTGGGCTTTGTTAATAAATTTTATTATGGTTCGTTAAATTATGAATCACAAATCTCTTTAAAAGATGAAACCACTAATGAAAAGGCTTTAGAAATTGTTTCTTATTATGAGGCTGATTATGCCGCGAGCACAAATGTCTCATTAAATGAAGAAGCAATTGCGATGGATATCTATGATGTGAGCCATAATTATGTACGCTTTTTAGATAAAGATATGAACTATGTTTCTTTAAAAGACGATGGTGTTTATATCGGCCAAAGATTAATGGAATCTAATCATTTAAAAATAGGTGATAATTTTGAAGTTGCGGTTTTTGGTAGCGATATTAAATACACTCTTAAATTAGCGGGAGAGCTTAGAACATTAACCAAAGGCGTTATTATGAGCGAAAAATACGCTATGGAAAAAGGTATCGATTATAAAATTAATCAGATTTACACTAATAGAAATAAAGCGGACATTAATAGCGATACCACTTATAGCGATTATATTAGCACTGTAAAAAGTAGAAACGACATTATCAAATCATTTGATAGTTTTATGGAAGTGATGTATGTGATGATTGGTGCATTAATCGTTTTATCAATTATTTTAGGTGTTGTTGTTTTATATAATTTAGGAACGATGTCATATTTTGAAAGATATAGAGAATTATCAACTTTGAAAGTTGTTGGTTTTAAAGATAAAAAGATTGGAAAACTCTTAATATCACAAAACATGTGGTTAACGATCATTGGATTTTTAGTTGGTTTCCCAAGTGGCATTGGGGTAACTTATATTTTAGTTAAAGCTTTAGCGAGTGAATATGAAATGAAGTTAATATTTGGTTGGATGACATTTGTCATTCCAATCATCTTAGTCTTTGGTGTTTCACTATTTGTTTCATGGCTTGTTTCTAAAAAGAATAAGAAAATCAATATGGTGGAAGCCCTTAAGGTGCCTGAATAACTCCTAAATTTTTGACCTTTCCTCGCCATATAAAAAACCTCCTAACGTCCAGATTTTTCACGGGGTTTTTTATGTGCTCAGTTACAAATTGATTAAAGTTATATTCACAAGACCGAATATAGAAAATAATGCTTAAAAATAAGAAAAAACACGCACTTTTTCGTACGTGTCTTGACAATCGATGATGGCGGAGAAAGAGGGGTTCGAACCCTCGCGCCTTTGACAGCCTACGAGCTTTCCAAGCCCGCCCCTTCAGCCTCTTGGGTATTTCTCCGTGAAAGATATTTTATCAAAAGATAGGATTTACTTCCATAATTTTGTATAAATTTAAAAATATTGTTGATAGAATTTATTCATGATCGAAATCAAGATTTCAAAAGAGAATTCAGAACAAAGAATTGATAAATATATTAGAAAGTATCTTAACGATGCTCCTTTAAGTTTTATCTATAAATTATTCAGAAAAAAAGATGTAAAAATAAATGGGCATTGGGTGAAAGAGAATTATATCTTAAAAGAAGATGATGTTTTAAAAATATTTGTTACTGATGAACAAATCAAAGATTTCAATAAGCCAAAGAAAATTGAAGAATATAAATCAAACATAAGCATCATTTTTGAAGATGCTAATTTGATTGTAATTAATAAGCCAAAAGGTTTGTTAGTTCATGGAGATGAAAGCGAAAAGCGAATTACACTTTCAAATATGGTTTTATCTTATTTATATAATAAGGGTGAATATAAAAACGATGGTCAAAGTTTTGTTCCATCTCCAGTTCATAGACTTGATCGTAATACATCAGGAGTAGTTGTATTTGCTAAAAATCTTCATACTTCTCAGACCTTAATGGATGTATTTAAAGTACACGAAAATGTAACAAAGAAATATTTACTTTTAGCTTGTGGAAAAGTTGATGATAATGGTGAAATAAATGCTCCACTTTTAAAAGATGAAAAAGAAGGTTTTGTTAAAGTCTCTAGTGTTGCAAGTGGCGCAAAAAAAGCAATCACTAGATTTAAAAGATTAGATTATTCTTCAGATTTATCTCTTGTTGAAGCAGAACTAATTACCGGTAGAACTCATCAATTAAGAGTTCATTTTTCTTACATTAATCATCCTATAATTGGCGATCAAAAGTATGGTGATTTTAAGATGAATAAGAGATTTGATGAAAAGTTTAATTACCATTATCAATTTTTACATGCATATAAAATATGCTTTTATAAATTAGAAGGAGAACTCGAATATTTAAACGGAAAAGAATTTGTTGCTAATATTTCAAAAAGAGAAATAGAAATTTTAGATGATTTGAATATTAAAAAGCCTTCAAATCTCTAGTATTTTTTATTATTTCATTCTAAAAATTATTTTTCGTTTTATTTTTTAAAAACAAGAGTAAATGATATAATCTAAACATGCAAAAAGAAAATTTTAAAAAATTATATGATTCATTTAATAAAGATGAATTCGACCAATCATATTATGGAGATAGAAATGAGATTACTCATTTTTATAAAAATTTAAGATACGCTTTATTTTTAAATTGTTATTTTGAATCTTGGAATGAAGATTTACTTGAAAAGTATCTTGTTGAAAGTAAAGACCATTTAAAGAAATTTTTTGGAAAAGATTATAAAAATTACGAAAGTAAAATTGAAGAAATTTACGACAGTCTTCCTGAAATTAAAGATACCTTAATGAAAGATGTTGAAGCAATTTTTGAAGGAGATCCAGCTGCAAATTCATATAAAGAAATCGTTTTAACTTATCCGGGTTTTGTTGCTATAAGTATTTATAGAATTGCCCATGAATTTTATATAAGAAATATGGTTTTTGTAAGTAGAGTTTTATCTGAATATGCTCACGGAAAAACAGGCGTTGATATTAATGCTGGGGCAAAAATTGGTAAATATTTTTTCATTGACCATGGAACTGGCATTGTAATTGGAGAAACTTCTGAAATTGGTGATCATGTAAAACTTTATCAAGGTGTAACAATTGGAGCTTTATCTTTAAAAGATGGACAAGCTTTAAAAGGAAAGAAAAGACATCCTACAATTTTAAATAATGTCACTATTTATTCAGGAGCATCAATATTTGGTGGAGAAACAGTAATTGGTAATAATGTAATTCTTGGAAGTAATGTTTTTATTACATCATCTGTTCCTGATAATACAGTTTGTAGATTAACTCCATGTGGTATGGAGAAGATTAAAAAATAAAGAAAGAGACAATTTTCAACAATTTGCTTGATTTGAAAGCCTTCTTTATTGTATATTATTAAAGCACTAAAAATTAATGGGCCTTTAGCTCAGCTGGTTAGAGCGCACCCCTGATAAGGGTGAGGTCGATAGTTCAAGTCTATTAAGGCCCACCATTTAGTGTATTAATGAGCGTTTAGCTCAGCGGGAGAGCGTTTCCTTCACACGGAAAAGGTCATTGGTTCGAACCCAATAACGCTCACCAATATGTGCCTTCTTAGCTCATCTGGTAGAGCAACTGATTTGTAATCAGTAGGTGGCTGGTCCGAGTCCGGCAGAAGGCACCACTCAATTTGAAAGAATGACTTGTTAATACAAGTCTTTTTTTGTTCGTTTTTTATTTAATTAATTTATTTTAATTCAAAATTATAAAAATCTAAATTTCCTTTTTCTATCTTAAAAGACAAAAATATAGGACTTTTGCAGGCTTTTTGGCTAATTGAAATTATAATTTTTTCAAAATATTTTTGATTTTCAATTTCAAAATTAGAAATTACTTTAGGATTTTCGTTTTCATCAAAAGAAATTCCGACGCTGCCTTTAGCCTTCCCTTTTACGTTTAAAACAATAGAAGTAGTGTTTTCTAAATTGAAATATTTATAGCCAATCAAGCAGCCATCTTTGATATTTTTAATATATTGAGTTTCGTTTATATCTTCGTCTTTTCCACTTTGAGTTATATAAGTTTTTGAATGCTTAAATATTTTAAAGAAAGGATAAAAGATATTTCCTTCTTTAGGAATAAGCGTTGAACAAATAGATGCAGGATAGACTCCTTTTCCTTCTAGTGGCTTTCCATTTAACCCACATGATGTCTTCTCGACTTGTGAAAAAAGGCCATCACTATCTATAAAAATTTCTTCAGCCATGCCTTGACGGTCCGTATTTGTGAAATTGGTGTGGCGGTGATAGAAGATATACCATTTATCATTTATATTAACTAATCCACCATGATTATTTCCTAGAGGATAAATTGCATCTTTTTGCTTTCTTTCGTTTAAATAGACATCACCATTACTGATTAAAGTCCCTTTATATTCAAACGGACCAAAAGGAGAAGAAGAAACAGCATAACATAATTCGTGTCCATTAATTGATGAATAAATTAAATAATAATTTCCATTAATTTTTCTAATTGATGAAGCTTCAAAAAATTCATGTCCAATACTTTTATCATTAGCTATCCCTTTTTTATTCATGACTTTAATTGGACCTTTGATAATAGTTTTCATGTCTTTATCAAGTTCATAAACATAGCAACCATCAGCTTTTTGACTGTGTTTAATTTGAGGAAAATATTTATCTGGGCCAAATCCTGAATATAAATAAACACGATTGTCATCGTCAGTTAAAACGCCTGGATCAAATTGAAAGATATCTTTCTTTTTTAAACCAAGTATTGTGCCGTCTTGATATTTAACGTGATCTAAAAATTCAAAAGGTCCAGAAGGAGATGATGATTTAGCGACGCCTAAATATCCTGTAAAATTTAATCCATAATAAAGATAAAAATTTCCATCAGGACCTTGAGTAACATCAGGTGCATATAAATTTTTTCTTCCGTTTTTATTTTTAGGATCTTGTGTCTTTTTATAAATCACGCCTTCATAGCGCCAAGAGGATAAATCATCTAAAGGCGCAGAATAAGCTACATAGTTATTTTTACAAAATGAAAAAGCACCAAATCTATCATGAGATCCATAAACATAGAGTCTATTATTAAAAATATGAGGTTCTCCATCAGGTATATATTCGTATAATGGTAAATATGGATTATAGACTTGCTTTTTCATAAAACGCTGTAAAATTAATGTATTTTTATAAATTTAGCTATTAATTTAATGTATTTGTTGTAATAACAATTATTTCATTTAATTCGTTTGACAATTTATCTATAGGTTCTTTGAATTCTTCATTAATCCAATTTAATATAACAAAAACAGCACCACCAGCAACAAAGTTGTACCAGAAATTTATTTCTTCGATTGATTTATTTTTAAATAATTTTGTATAGAAATTATTAACAAGATTTTTAGCCATATCTAAAATTTCAGATAATAAGCTTTGTGAGTTGCCGCTATATAGCAAAATCTCACAAAAATCTTTATTAGCATAAATACTCTTTAATAATCCTTTAATAAAATCTGTTGTTGACAAGTTTTCAACATCAACAGTTGAAAGAAAATCGATAAAAGTATCTTCAAGAAGAGATTTAAATTGGCCAATAATTTGATTTTGAAGATCATCAACATCTTTATAATGACTATAAAAAGTGCCTCTATTAACGTCAGCTCGCTCACAAAGGTCTTTTACTGTGATTTTTTTATCTTGTCTTTCTTTTAATAATTCAGCATATGCTTTACGAATCATTAATTTTGTTAGCTTAATTCTATGGTCTTCTTTTTTCATAATGCAAGTTTATCAACATTTCTTCCTTTTATGTCTATTATTTTACACTTAAAAGCATTCAAATGAAACAACTAATATAAATATATTTATTGATTTTTAATGTCTCTGTTGATAAAATTTTTAAACAATGGCGAAATTGGAGAAGCGGTTAACTCACCTGGCTGTGAACCAGGCATGCACCGGTTCGATCCCGGTATTTCGCCCCAATCGCGAAATAACGAACCGATGCATGCGCAAAGGTTCTTTTTTATAATTTTATTAGTAGATTTTAAACTCAACCAGCAGTATGTAGAAAAAAATGAATATGTATTTTAAATTGATAGCGTAGGAGAAAATTATGAATCTTATCAAAATTGGAAAATTTATCGCTAAAAAGAGAAAAGAGAAAAATTTGACACAAGTTCAACTTGCTGAAATTTTAAACGTTACCGATAGAGCAATTTCTAAACGGGAATGTGGTAGATCAATGCCCGATTCATCTATTATGCTTCAATTATCTGAAACTCTTGATATTAGCGTAAATGAACTATTATCTGGGGAGGAATTAAAAATGAATAACTATGATAATCAAGCCGATATAACTTTAATTGAAATTACAAAAGAAAAAGAAGAATCTGATAAAAGACTCCTTAAAGGAGAGATTATTTTTGGTATAGGAGGAACTATATTATTTATTATTTTATTATTAACAGGAGTTTATTTACTTAATGAATATAGTTCACTATTATGGTTAGGGATTACATTTATTGTCGTTGGTATAGTTGAATTTTCTGTTGCTATATTTTTTGCCTTACGTATTGAGCAAAAAGCTGGTTACTATGAATGTAAGGAATGCGGCCATAAATATAAGCCAACATATGGACAAGTGCTTTTTGCATTACATGTAAATAGAACTAGATACATGAAATGCCCACATTGTAAGAAAAGATCACGGAATAAAAAAGTGATTTCTGATAAATAATAAATTGATTTTTAATTTTATAAAATTAAATAAATGAATCTATATTCATATTTTTCATATTGAATGTTGAAAAAATAGGATTAAAATTATAGGTCGTTAGGAGCAATAATTATGAAACATTTATTATTTGCAGTATTTGAAAACACTGATGAAACTCACGATTTGATTCATGAATTAGCTGAAAAAGGAATTAATGGTACAGCACTTGCATCCACTAGTTTAAGACATATTCTTCATTCAATTGAAGAAGAAAGAACTTTTATAACTTTACGACAACTTGAAAAACAACAATTTGAGGATAACACAACTTTTTACACAATTGTTGATGAAGAAAAGCTAGACGAAGTCTTAAATATTATTAGAAAAGGAACTAATAATTTTAAAGATATTAAAGGCGGAATGTTTGTTTTGCCTGTAGAAAGATACGAAGGTTCATTTTAAAAAAATATTATGAATGTTTTGCTTTGTATAGCAATAGCTTTTGCTGTTGGTCTTTTGTCTTCAAGATTAATGAAATTAATTAATCTTCCAAATGTTACTGGATATTTAATTGCTGGAATAATTTTTGGTCCTTATGTTCTTGGAAGATTTTTTGGCTGGTCACTTGATGCTCCAAATTCTTTAAATGCTCAAACAATGAATTTGATTAGCAACGTAGCACTAGGATTTATTGCTTTTTCAATAGGTTCTTCCTTTAAATTATCTGCTATTAAGTCAGTAGGAAAAAGTATCGTTGTTATCACGATTTTTGAAGCTTTAATGGCTGCGATTTTTGTAATTATTGGATTATTTTTAACAAAAATATTTATTAAAGAAATTCCAATTGAAATCATTTTGACTGTTGGAGCAATTGCTTGTGCAACAGCACCAGCTGCAACATTAATGGTTATAAAACAATATAAAGCTAAAGGTCCTTTAGTTAATACATTATTACCAGTTGTTGCTTTTGATGATGCAGTAGCTTTAATTGCTTTTTCAATTTTATTTTCAACAGCTAAAGCAATGGCAAAAGGAAGTAATCCAAATGTAATGGATTTAGTAGTTTGGCCACTTGTTTCTATTATTGGAAGCGTATTAATAGGATTTATCCTTGGAGTTATTATAAGTTTCGGTCATAAATTATTTAAATCAAGAAGCAATAGATTAATTATGAGTATTGCTGGAATTTTAGTTTGTGTTGGTGTTTCTATTGTTGATTTTAAAGCGTTGTGGGGTGTTGATATTTCTATTTCTGGATTATTAAGTGCAATGATGATTGGAGCAGTAATAGTTAATATGAGAAAAGATTCTGATCGATTATTTGAAAGAATGGAATATTTTACAGCGCCAATTTTTATGTTATTTTTCGTAATTTCTGGAGCTTCATTAGATATAACAATTTTTGCTTCATCAAATGTAGGAATTGTATTAGCAATTTCCGCTGTATATCTTGTATTTAGAGCAATGGGAAAATGGGTTGGGGCATTCAGCTCAGCAAAAATGGTTCGAGCAGAACCTACTGTTCAAAAATATCTAGGATTCACCCTTATTCCTCAAGCTGGTGTAGCAATTGGTTTAGCAACAACCGCATCACAAACTTTAATTGCTGAAGGTAGAACGTTAGTCGATGAACTTGGAAATATTACTGAAGCAGGAAGTCAACTTGTGACTTATGGTGGAATGATTTTAGCAATAATTTTGTCATCAACTGTAATATATGAAATTTTTGGTCCAATCATTACAAAACTTGCATTAACTAAAGCAGGCGAGATTGAAAAACCTGTAAAAACCTTACAAAAATAAAAACTCCTTTTATAAAAAAGGAGTTGTTTTTATTAAGTGGTGGAGATGAGGAGAATCGAACTCCTGTCTTCGAAAGATCCCCCAATAGCGCCTACAGTTTATGGCCTTTCAAATCTTAATACATAATCAAGGAATGGCCCCCAAGCAAATGTATAGTAACTTTAGGGTTTTCGTCGCTAAATCAAAGTTAAGATTTTTGCGCTTATCACTCAAAATCTGACATTCAAGAATTAGTAGAGTGAATACCAATTAATGAACGGGCTCTTTCGCAACTGTGTGCGACTAATCTATTTGGCTAAAATTAAGCAAGAGCAACAGATGTACGAACATTGTTCAACATCCATGGTTTGACTTCTTTGTCATTTATTCTTTTTTTGATCTTATAGTCTATCAGACTACTGCAGCTAATGACCTATCTTCCGAATCGAAACCAGAACATCCCCAAGTAGAAAAATAATAAACTTAGGAATTTTCAAAGTCAATAGTAAATTCTATTTTTCTCAAAATTTAGTAAAAAACTCTTAAAACGGGATTATTTTATAAAATAAAGAGGCGTTTAAGCCTCTTTATTAAGTGTATTTCTAACGTCTTTATAGTCAAGTCTTTGGAAAGTGATTGTATCGGTTTTTCCTTTTACTTGAGCTAAAGATTCAGGTGTTTCAATTGTCCAGCAATTAACAAAATGTTTCTTTTGATATCTCTTTACTTTTGGCCAATCTAACATTTGATATTCAACATCAACTGATTCAAATCTAGAATGGAATATCCAAGTCCATTTATGAGAGATTGCAACAAGGAAGGATCTAACAAAGCCAAATTTTTTACAAGCGAATAATGCACGAGGATCAAAAGCAATTAAAATAATATTCTTTTTATCTTTAATTCTTTGGAGCTCAACGTTAACTCTTGCAGCAAGAGGTTTATTGTTTTTCTTCCAAGTTTTTAATTCTAAAAATATAGGAACTTGCTCGTTTACAAGATCTAAAACTTCTTGTAATGTAGGAACTTCTGAGCCATCTAAAAGACGATAGTTATCTTTAATTTCCTTGACAGTTAAATCTTCGATAATACCTTCTTTTCCGGTAGTTCTAATTAAGTTTTCATCGTGACAAACAATAAGTTGATTATCTTTTGTTAAATGCACATCTAATTCGATAGCTACGCCATTTTCAAGAGCCGCTTTAAAAGCAGGGATGCCATTTTCAGTTCTTTCTTCGTTCCAATATCCTCTATGAGCAATGCCTTTTAGAGCAATCGGATTAATTGAGTTAATAAAATCTTGTTTTTTCATAATTAATCGTTGTCACCGATTGCTTCTAAACCAACCTTTAAGTCATCTTTAGATTTGTTAAGTCTAACATTCTTAACAAAGAAGAAGATGACGGTTGAAACTACCATACATGAAAGTGCATATACTGGAAGTAATTCAAATCCAAAGTTAGGATTAAGCATTAATAAACCAAGTGTACATGGTGTGATTGTTTGAGCAAACATTGAAGAAGCATAGTAATATCCTGTGAACTGACCAATCTTTTTTGCTGAACAAAGTTCAACAACCATTGGAAATGAGTTAACATGAACAAGAGACATTGCATAGCCCTTAACAGCAAATAAAATGAACATATAAATTGGGAATGGATTAGGTATTGTTTTCCCATCAACGACTTGAGGTACAGCTGGTGGCATTGAGAAACTTAAAACTGTCCAAATAACATATGATAAAACAGTGACAACAAGACCGATTGTTAAGGTCCGTTTTCTTCCTATCTTTTTGACAATATAGCCAGCAGTAGCAAAACCAACAACTGACATAAGACCACTAATAATTGTATTGATACTTAATTGACCAGTTGAAGCTTGTAGATGGTAACGAGTATAGTTTGTTAAGAATGTTGAAACGCCATTATCAGCCATGAACCAGAAGAATTCTGCAACAAGAATAAGAATTAACATTGTCTTGTTGGCTTTTGACATTGGTTTTTTATCATCGTTTTCGACACTATCAGCGATTTCAGCTTCTTTTTCACCGGCTGCTAAATCGTCTCTAATTTGTTCTTTAACTTCATTTTCTTTGATTTTGAAGAAAAGGACAAGTGCAGAAACAACCATTAAAACTGAGGCAAGCAAGAAAGGAATTTCAATGACCCAGAGGTTATGATATTGCCATTCAGCCCCTTCAGTTTTTGTAAAATAATATGATAAAACTAAGAAAAGACCTAAAACTGTAGGAACAGCACCACCAATATAACCCATAATGTTGATGATTCCGTTAGCTTTTGATCTTAGTGGTTTTGGTGTTAAATCAGGCATTAAAGCAACAGCTGGGTTACGATACATCATTGCAAAAATAACGGTAACTATCATTAAAAGAATTAATGTAACTAAGCTATTAAAATGGAATGCAATTGGAATAAATGGGAATGCGACAGCACAAACAAATGTTCCTATTAATATATAAGGCATTCTCTTACCAATTTTTGTATTGGTTTTATCTGATAATTTACCAAATATAGGCATTAAAATTAAAGCGGATAAATTATCGATTGCCATCATAATTCCAACTAACCATTGAACTTCGGTTGGTTCAGTTGTACCAAATGCACTCATGAAAAGTTCTGATAAGAAGGAGGAACAATAAGAGTCCCAGACTTGCCACATCAATAAGATTCCAAAGAATGCAAAGCCAATGATGAACGTTCTCTTATAGTTAAGTTTAAGTCCACCAGAATTGGCTTTCTCTACTTTTTCACTCATAAGAATTCTCCTTTCTGAATAAATTTATGTAGTAAATAGTAATTTGAAATTAAAAACCTTGCAAAACTCAATTATTTTTATAATTATTTAAAAACTAATTGATATATAAATTTTTTATAAATATATTTTATATCTATAAATATTGAATTACAAAGGTAAGTTTATCTATTTAACTCGTTATATAACTCTCTAATATCTTTAAAAACAAGAGTAGGTTTTCTAGGATCATCTTCAATCGTTTTTAAAGTTGATTCGCCACTTAATAAACAAATCGAACATACTCCTGCATTTAAACCACTAGCTATATCTGTGTAAACTCTATCACCAATTACACAGGTCTCTTCTTTTGAATAACCATATTTTTTCATTACAAAATTAATCATTGTTGGTTCTGGTTTTCCAATATAAATTGGTTTTTTACCAGTTGCGTTTTCTAACATAATTGCTACAGAGCCACAATCAGGTGTATAGCCAAAACTTACAGGGCAAACCAGATCTGGGTTAGTTGCAATATAAGGGACATCAAGAAGCAAAAGTTCCGATAGTTTTCTTAATTTTGAGTAATTAAGTTCGGTGTCATGACCCATAACAATTGCTTTAATATTTTTGTTTAATCTTGTTGTTACTTTAATGCCATATTCTTTTAATTCTTTTACAAAAGATTTTGTGCCACTAGCAAAAACTAAAACATCGCCAAGTTTTTCTTTAATATATGATGCTGTGGCTTGAGTTGAAGTATAAAAATTATCTCTATTTGCTTTTATACCCATTTTATTAACTTTAATTACATAATCATCGACAGATTTAGAAGAATTATTTGTAATAAAAATGTATTTACCGCCGATTCTTTCAACATATGACAAAAAATCTAAAGTTCCATCAAAAATTTGATTTTCATTATAAATAGTACCATCCATATCAAGTAAAAATAATTTTATATTTGATAGATCTTTTTCTTTATTAAAATAATCAACAACCATGCTGATTATATTATCATAGTTTAATGCCTTTTTCATCATTTGATTGGTTGAATAGAGAGATGTGAAATTGATAATAAGGTAATTTTTTAATTCATTAATATAGCAAATCTATGCTTATATTCTTTTCTGATATGTATCAAAATACTTCTATTCATAAAAAACTTCATTTATCAATTATTATTTTGGCTTCAGAAATCACGAACTAAATAATGGTTATAAATATACATATAAATTTGATAAAATTATAATCAAGTAAAAAGAGGATTTACTTATGGAAAGTTTATTTATTGGTGTAGACGTTGGTGGAATGTCTATTAAAGCAGGTCTCGTAGATAGTGAAGGAAATATTGTTTATAAATCTACAAGAAAAACAAATGCTATCGATGGTGGTCCAGGCGTTTTATTACAAGATATAAAAGAATTATTAAAAGAACAAATTAAATATGCTAAAACTCACGATGGTGAGGTAAAAGGTATTGGTTTTGGCATTCCAGGAGTTGTAAATAACGACTTAGGAACAATTGATTATGCTTGTAACTTAGGAGTTGAAAACTTAAATCTTAGAAGTTATTTAAGTGATCTTAAAATTCCTGTTTGTTTATCAAACGATGCGTCAGTTGCTTGTTTAGGCGAAGAAAGATTTGGCGCAGCTAAAGAATACGATAATGTTGTTATGTTAACTCTTGGCACTGGAGTTGGTGGAGGAGTAGTTATTGACGATAAATTATTTGAAGGTGTCGAAGGAAAAGGAACTGAGCTTGGACACATGACTATCGTTGTTGATGGTGAACAATGCAGTTGTGGAAGAAAAGGCTGCTTTGAAACATATGCTTCAGCTTCGGCTTTATTAAGAATGACAAAGTCGGAAATGATTAAAAATAGACACTCATTGATGTGGGAATATTGTAATAGAAGTTTAGAAGATGTTGATGGTTTAACTTCTTTTGAATGTGCAAAAAAAGGCGATGTTTCCGCTCAAATTGTTATTGATACATATGTTAAATATTTAAGTGAAGGTATTTTAAATTTGTGCAATATTTTTAGACCACAAGTTATTTTGTTAGGTGGTGGAATTTCTAATCAAGGCGATTATTTAGTAGACAAAGTCGTTAAGTATTGCGAAGAAAGAAATTATGGATATAAAAATACACCTAAAGTTGAGATTAGAATTGCAACATTAAAAAACGATGCTGGAATTGTTGGTGCAGCTTGTTTGGCAATGGATAATGTAAAGGAAAAAAATTAATAAAAACGTGATATCTATCACGCTAATATTTCAAAAAAGCCTTTAAAAGTTAGATATTTTTAGAAAATGAATAAAAATTATAAAGAAAATCTTAAGTCTAGAAATAATGGAAAAAGACCAGAAAAAGAAAGAAGAAGACTCGACATAAAAGAAATTAAAGTTAGAAGAGAGTCTGAACTTTTAACATACTTAATAGAAGATTTAAAGTTTTCAAGAAACAATGCAAAAAATTTATTATCACATAGATTAATTTCAATAGATGGAGCACCTGTAACACAATTTAATTTCATTGTTTATCCAGGCGACACATTAATAATTTCAAAGAATCCTATTAAGAAGAAAGCTATCGAAAAACTTCCTGTAATTTTTGAAGATGATGATATTATTGCTATAAACAAACCTTATGGCTTATTAAGCGTTGCTAGTGACAAAGAAAAAGCTATAACCGCCTATCGACAAGTTATGGATTATGTACAAGCAAAAGACCCACATAATCGCATTTTTGTTGTACATAGAATTGATAAAGAAACTAGTGGGGTTTTAATTTTTGCTAAAAACGAGAAAACTAAGGATGCGTTGCAAGATAATTGGAATGACATCGTCAAGAAAAGAGGATATTTTGCAGTTTGTGAAGGCATTTTTGAAAAGAAAGAAGATACAATTACTAACTTTTTAAAAATGAATAAACTCAATTTAATGTATATTGGTTCTCCTAAAGATAAATCTTCTCAAAAATGTATAACAAAGTATAAAGTAATAAAAGAAAATGAAAAATATTCTTTACTTGACGTTAATATTTTAACTGGAAGAAAGAATCAAATTAGGGTAACGCTTGGTAGTTTAGGGCATTTTGTTTTGGGCGATGATAAATATGGTGAACCTGAAAACCCTATAAATCGTTTATGCCTACACGCTTATGAATTAAACTTTATTAACCCATTAACTAATAAAGAATATAAACTAAAAACTAAGATTCCTGTTGAATTTGAAAAACTACTAAAAAACTACTAATTTTGAAAAATTAATCTAGATTTGCGGGCTTTTTACTAGTAGTTTACAAATTTACGAATATAAAATAAGGAGATTTTATATGGAAAGCGTAGAAAAGTCACAACCTAAAGTTGGTTTAAGAAATTGGCTAATTATAATCATCATTGGCCTTGCAGGGCAATTTGCTTGGGCAATAGAAAATATGTATTTAAATACTTATATTACATATTTAAATTTTTCTGCTCCAGCTGATCAAGGCTTCGACTATTCTTTAATGATTGCAATAACAACTGCAGCAAGCGCAATTGTCGCAACTTTCACAACACTATTAATGGGAGTTTTAAGCGATCGATTAAATAAGAGAAAAATATTTATTTCTGTTGGTTATATCTTGTGGGGTGTTTCGACTGCATCGTTTGGTTTATTAAATGTAAATTCGAGTCAAAGTTTATTTGTTATTTCAATGACAGCTTCAATGGCCGCAATCATGGTTATTGTTATTGATTGTTTGATGACATTTTTAGGATCAAGTGCAAATGATGCTGCATTTAATTCTTATATTACAAAATCAATTGATGATAAAAATAGAGCTAAGGTAGAAGGAGTCTTATCGATTTTACCTCTTGTAGCTATGTTAATGATTTTTGTTGCTTTAAACGGTTTAACAACTGATGAAGGCGGTAATAGATGGGATTTATTCTTTTATATTGTTGGTGGAGTTGTTGTTCTAGTAGGCATTGCATCAATCTTTTTAGTTCCTAAAGATAGTGGTGAAAAAGACCCATCACAATCGTTTAAAAGATTATTAATTGAAGGCTTTAGACCAAATATAATTAAAGATAATAAAAAGTTATATTTCACGTTATTACTATATTTTATTTATGGTGTTGCAATTCAAGTTTATTTCCCTTACTTAATGGTTTATATAGAAAAAAGTTGTAGCATTTCAAACGCAGGAGGCTTATCACCATTTGTAATTGTTATGGCTGTAGCTCTTGTTTTAGGTTCCGCTTTAAGTGTTTTAGTAGGATTTATTGCTGATAAAGTTGGAAAAGAGAAGATGATTGCCCCTGTTTTTGGAATATTAGGTGTTGGATTATTAATGATGTTTTTCATTCCTTATTTTGCTAATGATGTGTTAAGAACTATTGCCGGAGCAATAAGTGGATTAATAATGATTTTAGGCTATGTTGCTGTTCCAACAATTTTAAATGCTATTGTTCGTGAATATATTCCAAAAGGAAAAGAAGGAACTTTCCTTGGAGTAAGAATGATATTTGTTGTTGCTTTACCAATGGTTATTGGTCCATTTATTGGAAATGCACTAAATGGAGCTTTTGGTGAAATATATGAAGGAGCATATGGAGTCAAAGATCATTTGCCAACAAATTGGGGTTATATCGTTGCTCTTGCAATTGTCGTGATAGCACTTGTAATTTATTTTGTATTTAGAAAGAAGTTTTATAATGGAAAACAAAACGAAAATGAATAATGGTTTTCTTTATGAAAATTTAAAGCATGTTGATTATGAATTTGATGGAATTCCTCTTAGTGAGTATCCTCGACCAAATTTAAAAAGAGATTCTTTTCTTTGCTTAAATGGTGAACGGGATTTATCAATTGTTGATGGAGAAAATACACCAAATTATGATAGAAAAGTTATTGTTCCTTTTGCTGTTGAATCTCCATTAAGTAAAGTAAATCATTTATTAGAACCTACTGAATATTTATATTATAAAAGAGAGTTTTTTGTTAAAAAGTCTGCAAAAACTTCACATTTTTTATTAAACTGTGATGGTATAGATCAAATTTGTTGGGTTTACATAAACGATAAATTTGTTGGAGAACATGTTGGAGGCTACACCAAATTAAGTTTCGATGTATCCGAGTTTTTAACTAATGGTAAAAATGAAATTATCATCAAAGTTCAAGACTTAACTGATTCGAGTTATCATTCACGTGGCAAACAATGTTTAAATCCAAATCACCAATATATTTATTCTTCTTCAAGCGGTATTTATAAGCCAATCTGGATTGAAGAAGTTCCTGAAGAATATATTGAAAATGTAAAATTTACACCATTAGTAGATGAAGAGTGTGTTTTGGTAAATATTAAAACTAACTCATCAGGAAAAGCGAAACTTAAATTACTAAACGAAATTCATGAAATTGAAACTAACAAAGATATAAAAATTAAAATGAGTGAAATCCATTTTTGGAGCCCTAATAATCCTTATATATATAATGTAAAAATTAAATTTAATGAGGATGAAATTGAAACTTATTTTGGTTATAGAAAAATTGAAATTAAAAAAGACGATAATAATAAACCACAAATTTATTTAAATAACAAAAAGATAATTTTAAATGGAGTTTTAGATCAAGGCTATTATTATTTAGGAAATTTAACTCCTAAAACCTATGATGATTATAAAAATGATATTTTATCTCTTAAAAATTTAGGCTTTAATACAATTAGAAAGCACATAAAATTAGAATGTGACATGTTTTATTATTTGTGTGACAGATTAGGCATTTTAGTAGTCCAAGATTTTGTAAATGGTGGTGAAAAATATAGTTTTGCACAAACTGTATTTCCTAGATTATTTTCACCAATTTTAAATAGACCATGGTTTGAAAGCGCAAAAAGATCTGGAAGAGAAGAACAAGCTAGTAAAGATGAATTTAAGCGCGAAATAATTGAAACAATGGATACTTTATGGAATTATCCTTGTGTTGTTGTTTATACCATATTTAATGAAAGTCGGGGTCAATTTGATACTAAAGAAAATTATTTCTTTTGCAAGAAATATGATAATAGTCGATTGTTTGATGCATCAAGTGGTTGGATAGATACAGGATATAATGATTTTTATTCAGTTCATGCCTATACGACTCCAAAAAGAATTCGACACGATAAAAAGAAATTAAATAGGCCATATTATTTGAGCGAGACTGGTGGAAGAGGATATGAAGTAAAAGGGCATTTTGATTATGGAAAAATCTGGGGACAAGGATATTCTAAAAATCAAGAAGATATGAATTTAAATTATAAAGAAATGTATAAAGCTTTAATTAAGCAAATCAAAAAAGGTGATTTAGTTGGCATAATTTATACTCAACTTTCAGATATTGAATGCGAAGCAAACGGAATATTTACTTTTGATAGAGAAGTACTCAAAATCTCAGAAGATTTAATTAAATCAATTAATAGCGAAATTAATAACTACAACGAATAAAAATAGAATTATTACATTAATTCTTTCTTTAATTTATTCTTGTTTACTCTAAATAATATTGAAACTATGTTTATTGCATCTTTAGTTGAATAACCAGAATCGATTAATTTTTTAGCTTCTAAAATATAATCTTTATCTTCTTTTTCTAAAGAAGCCTTTTCAACAACGATTACTAATTCGCCGATATAATCGTGTTTTTCTTCAACAAGTGTTTTTAAATCTGAACGAATAAACTCTTCAAATTTTTTTGTTAATTCACGAGCAATTGTGACTTTTCTGTTACCTAAAACTTTATACATTGAAGCAAGTGTTTCGTTAATTCGATGAGGCGCTTCATAAAAAATTAAAGTGAATGGAAAATCAATTAAATTTTCTAATTCTTTTTCTCTGGAAGAAGTTTTAGAATCTAAAAATCCATAAAATAAAAAGTGTGAAGTATCAATGCCGCTTCCTACAAGAGCATTTAAAAATGCATTTGGACCACTAAGTGGAACGACTTTGATATCTTTTTCAATTGCTTTTTTAGTCAATATATAACCTGGATCAGAAATGCATGGATAGCCAGCATCAGATAAATAGGCTACATTTTTTCCTTCATTAATTTGGTCAATTATATTTGAAGAAGCAGAAGCTTCGTTGTGTTCATGACAGGAAATACACTTCTTATTTATGTTTAATAAAGAAAGTAGATGAGAAGTGTTTCGTGTATCTTCGCAAGCAACGAAATCAACAGAATTTAAAACTTCCTTAACTCTAGGGGATACTTCTTGTAAATTTCCAATTGGGGAAGGTACTAAATATAAAATTCCACTCATTATTGATTATTTTCTCCGTTTTTAGTAGAGTTTTGAGGGTTTTTTCTGAAATTTCTGTTTTTATTAAAATGTTTATTATTGTTTTTATTATAATTTTTTTGATAGTTTTCAACTTTATTTTGTTGACCAGCAAAGAATTGTTTTTCTTCTTTGTTTTGTTCATTTTGTTGAGGTCTTTGTTGTCTTTGTTGATTATCTTTTTGAGGTTTTTGCTTTCTAAAATTTTGTTTATGTTCATCTTTAGAAGCTTGTTGGTTTTCTTGCTTTTCTTGTGTTGGCTTTTCTTGAAGCTTTTCTTCTTTTTGAGGTTCGGCCTTTATAAAATTATCAAAATTTGTTTTCTTCTTAATAAAATCTCTTTTGCCAAGAAGAGAATTGATTTCATCTAAAGATAAAAATTGTGCATCTTCAGCGTTAGCAATTTTTACAATCTTACTAAAAATATTGTATGAATTAACTTTGTATTCAACACCTTCATATTTAACAGAAGTCCCAATTTCAGGGAATTGTAATTTTGCTTCTGTATAATAATCATCTTCATATTTTAAGCAGCACATTAATTTACCACATTGTCCAGAAAGTTTAGGAATATTAATTGCTAACATTTGGTTTTTTGCTTTATTTAAAGAGACTCCATCAAATTGAGTTAAAAAAGTAGTACAACAAAGTGGTAAACCACAAACTCCGATTCCGCCGGTAAATTGCGCTCTTTCTCGACTATTAATTTGTCTTAATTCGATTCTACAATGAAGTTGAGCTGCAAGAATTTTTAATAATTCTCTAAAATCGACTCTATCATCAGCAACATAAGTGAATAAAATTTTTGTTCTATCTAATGTATATTGTGCACCAATTAATTTCATGTCTAAGTTTAATTTTTTAGTGCTTTCTTCAAAAAGTTGGATTGCTGATTTTGCATAAAGCTCATTTTGACGTAATTTTGTCATATCAGAAGCGGTAGCAATTCTAACAATTGGCTTAATTTCTCTATCGTAATTGAGATTAGAAATATCTGCAGGGAAGGTTGTAACTTCTCCAATTTCTACGCCAACTACAGTTTCAACAACAACAAAATCACCGATTTTAATCGAAGAATCATCAGTCGCAAAATAATATGTTTTATTGCTTACACCAAATTTAACGTTAATATAGTAATTCATTTTTTATCTCCAAATACGGATTCAAATGTATGAATAATAAGTAGATTTAGGTTCAAGTTATAAGAAATTTCGTTTCTAGAATTCATAAATACTAAAATTGAATTCTCAAGAGAGTCTAGGCTTGCTAAATCTTTTAATATATTATCATAATTTTTTAAAATCGTATCTTTATTGTATTTATATTTAAGTGCCTCTTTAAAAAATGTAATTATGAAATCAAAATATGTTCTAGCACTGATTTTATCTTTGATGGTTTTAATAACATAATTATAAATATAATTCATGAGTTCATTATATGAATTAATTCTTTTTAAAGTTTCGATTGAAAGGTTTTGAAGAGTTACAAAATTTTTATCTTGTTGAGCTTCAATAATGGAATTTTCATCATTATAAAAGAATGATAATAATTCTGCATTTTCTAAATTTGAGCCAAGATTTACAGCTTTTTCAATTAAAATTTCTTGATTTATTCTTGAAAAATGAATTGTTTGTACCCTTGATTTAATTGTTGGAAGAAGTTGAGATTCATTTTCAGTAATTAATATTCCATAGGTATCTTCGTTTGGTTCTTCTAAAAATTTTAAAAGTGCATTAGTAGAATCAATACCTAAATTTTCTACAGCATTAATGATATAGACTTTTTTGCCAAAAATTTCTGAAGATGTTTTTGAAAACTTATCTTCAAGATTTCTAATATCATCTATTTTAACTGGCTCATCTTTGGTATCTAAAATTACAAGATCACCAAAATTATTAGTTATTATTCTGTTATAAGCCGATTCGTTTTTGATATTGAATGGTTCCCCATCATTTAAAATGATGCTTGCTGCAAGAAATTTAGCTATATCGAGAAGTGGAGTGCCCATTTCGCCAACAAAAAGATAGGCGTGAAAAATCTTGCCTTCTTTTAAAGCGTTATAGAAAATCTTGTAGGGAATATTTTGATAATTTTGTAAATAATTAAGACAATTCATTAAGTTTTTCTTTTAAAATTTTATATGTATTTTCGATTACTTCATCTAAAGGAAGAGAAGCATCGATTACAACAATTCTATCCTTATATTTTTTTGTTAATTCAATAAAAGTATCATAGACTTTATCGTGAAAATTTGAACTTTCGTTATCGAGTCTATCAGCTACACGTTTTTTATCTTGAGAAACTCTTGATAAACCAATTTCAGGAGAAACATTAAAGAAAAGAGTTAAATCAGGGAAAGTGTTTTCGGTAGCAAAAAGATTAATATTTAAAATATTTTCAACACCTAAATCTCTTCCGCCTCCTTGATAAGCAAGTGAAGAATCAAGATAACGGTCGCATAAAACTATTTTTCCTTCCTTAAGAGCAGGCCAAATTTTTTCAACTAAATGTTGACGACGACTTGCGGCATAAAGCAAAGCTTCAGCTCTTGGATCAAGAGCAGTGTTTTCGTTATCAAGAATGACGTTTCTTATTTTTTCAGCAATAGGAGTGCCTCCTGGTTCGCGAGTTAAAAGAATGTTATATTTTTCGTTAACAAGTCTTTGATAAATCTCTTTGATTACTGTGGATTTTCCGCTTCCATCTGGACCTTCAAATGTAATAAACATAATTTCTCCTATTTAATTTCTATTCTTCCATCTAACGCATCACTTAAAGTGAGTGAATCAACATATTCAAGTGTTTGACCACGTGGAATTCCACGTGCAATTCTACTCACCTTAATATTTTTAGTAGTTAATATTTTTGTAACAATACTTATCGTAATTTCTTCTTCGATTGTGCCTCCAAATGCAACGATTACTTCTTTGATTTTTTCATTTTCAACTCTAGAAAGAAATTCATCTAAACCTGAATCTTTCCGTGTTTGTTGTTTACCAGGATTAATGTTACATCTTAAAACGTGATAAACTCCATTAAAGCTCTCAACCTTATCAAAAGCACCAACATCTTTAGAATCAAGCATTAAAATACATTTATCATGAGATCTTGTTGGGTCTGTGCAAATTGTGCATGTTTCTTGCTCAGTAAGTAAGCCGCAATTAGGGCAGCGGTGGATTTTAGTTTTTACTTCATGAATATTTGAAATAAATTCTTCAATCTCTTCATCGCTCATATTTAAAAGATTATAAGCGATACGTTCAGCACTTTTTGCACCAATCGAAGGAAATTTTTCTAAATTATCCTTAAGTTTTTCGAATGATTTCAATTCATTCATTAAAACATCATTCCTCCTTTGGAATTTTGTTGGAATTTTTGAGCTAATGCATCTTCAGCATCGTTGATTTGATCTCTTGCGCCATCATAAGCAAGTTTAATCATATCTGCAACCATTTCAGCATCATCTTTAAGAAGTTCAGGATCTAAAAATTCTAAAGAAACCATTTCTAAGTTTCCTTTTAAAACAATTTTAACAGCACCATTAGCTGTATATTCAAATTCTGTTTCTTCAAGAATTTTGTGTTCTTTTTCATATTGTCTTTGCATTTTTTGCATTGCTTGGACCATTTGTTGCATATTCATAAAAATTTTTCCTCCTTAGAACAATTTTTTATCTTCAATATCTTTTTTGTTTGGAAGTTTTCCGACTTCTTCAAGGTTTCTATATGATTTTAAAAGTGTAGTATAAGCATCTCTATTAAGTGCATAAACGCATACTTTTCTACCCAACAATTTTTTAATAGTTTTAGCTAAACCATCTTGGTTTTCAATAATGTTAGCGCGAGTAGCAGGAACTTTTAAATCATAAACTAAAACAAGGTTTGAATTTGTGACAATAAGTGGTTTACCTTGTGCAAGAAGCGCTGCATAAGGGCCATCGGTTGGGTCATTAACTAAATTCATAAGTTGAGGCCATCTTTCAATTAAAGATGCTCTTTCTTGTTTGTTGGAAATAATTGTTAAATTTAATAATTCTTGTAAATCAACTTCATGGGAATCACCTTCAATTTTAATTGGTGATAAATCCAAACTCTTATTAGAAATTTTAAATTCTGGTTGAGGAGCAGGAGTTTCAACAACATTTTGTTGAGGTTCTGCAGGCTTTTCGACAACTTGATGGGTTGGATTTGAAAATTGAATCGATGAAAAAGATTGTTTTTGTGGAACGCTTGCTTCTTGTTTTGTAGTTTGAAGAGCATTTCCATTAATCGCTTTCATAATCTTTAACAAATAAATTTCAAATAAAAAACCTGGATTGTTTGTAGTCTTAAATTCGTTTTGACAAGATAGTAAAAGGTCAATGGTCTTTTCAATTTCAGCATCATTAAAAGAAATAATTAATTTTTTAGCGTCTTCATAATTTGATGAAGTAATTAAATTAACATTTCTAGTTTTTGAATAAACTAAGGCATCTTTTAATAAATCCAAAAGTTCATTAACAAGTCTAGAAAGATCGATGTTTCTATTTAAATAATCTTCATATTTTGTTACGACTTTTAAAGTATCGTTTTGCTTAAGTGAAGAAAGAAGTTCGATTTTTTCTTCTCTAGTTGTTAAACCAAACATTTTAATAATGTCTTGTTCTTCAATTTTGTTTCCTGAAAATGAAATGATTTGATCTAAAAGTGATAAAGAATCACGTGCACCACCATTTGCTAATTCAACAATTAAATTGAGAGCGGTTTCAGAGCATGTAACATTTTCAGCATTTAATACTCTAATAAGTAATTTCTTAAGATCATTATCAGAAATTTTCTTAAAATCATATCTTTGACAACGGCTCAAAATTGTAGGTAAAAGCTTATAAGGTTCTGTAGTACATAAAATGAAAACAACATATGATGGTGGTTCTTCTAAAGTCTTTAAAAGTGCATTAAATGCGCTGTTAGTCATCATATGAACTTCATCGATTATATAAACTTTATATCTCCCTTTAATTGGAGCATATTTTACTTTTTCAATTAAATTTCTAACTTCATCAACACCAGAATTACTTGCAGCGTCGATTTCGATAACATCTGGATGAGAACCATCACTAATTTCTTCACAATTTGCACAATTGTTACAGATGTGACCAATGCCTTCTTCACAATTTAAAGCTTTTGCAAAAAGTCTAGCTACACTAGTTTTACCAGTGCCTCTAGGTCCGCTAAAAAGATAAGCATGTGAAATCTTTTGAAGTGTTAATGCGTTCATTAAGGTTGTTTTGATGGCTTCTTGGCCAACTAATTCATCAAAATTTTTACTTCTATATTTTCTATAAAGGGCTAAATACGACATAACTCAATTATACACGAGATAAACAATTACTTAAAGTAATTGAGAGGAAGAATTTAGGAAAATTTTTAATGCCCATCTTCACTAGTAATTTATATTAAACTTATATAATATTTTTGATATAATTCTTTTTTGAAAGAGGACGTTTTATGGACAAAAGCATGTTTGATAGACTTAACACAAGTGAAAAAAGACTTCATGAAATTGATGATCTTTTACTTTTGCCTGAAACGACAAATGATATGCGTGAGTTTAAAAAACTCAGTAAAGAAAGAAGCATTCTTGAACCAATTGTAGAAAAATTTGACGAATGGAAATATGCAGATCAAAACAAAAAAGATGCTCTTGAAATGTGTAACGATTCTGACCCAGAAATTTCTCAAATGGGCAAAGATGAATTAAAAAAGAATGAGCAATTATTAGAAAGTATCGAAGCAGAACTTAAAATTTTACTTATTCCAAAAGACCCTAACGATGGGAAAGATATCATTTTTGAAATTAAAGGTGCAGTCGGAGGAGATGAAGCAAATATTTTTGCTGGTGACCTCTTTAGAATGTATACAAGATATTGTGAAACAAAAGGATGGAAATATAAAATTGTCGATGAATCACCAACTGGTTTAGGTGGCTATTCTTATGTTCAATTTGTTGTTTCCGGAGATGATGCTTATTCAAGATTAAAATTTGAAAGTGGCGTTCACAGAGTACAAAGAGTGCCAAAAACCGAGGCTAATGGTAGAATTCATACTTCAACAGCAACAGTAGTTGTTATGCCTCAAGTTGAAACAGCTGATGTTAATATTAATACAGCCGATTTAAGAGTTGATAGATATAGATCACAAGGTGCAGGCGGACAAAATGTCAATAAAACTGAGTCTGCAGTAAGAATTACACATATTCCAACTGGAATTGTTGTTTCTTGTCAAACTGAAAAATCACAAATTCAAAACCATGAAATTTGTATGCAAATGTTAGCAAGCAAACTTGCTCAACTTGAAGAAGATAAAAAAGCTGAAACAGAAGCTCAATATAGAAGCAAAATCGGTAGTGGTGATAGAAACGAAAAAATTAGAACATACAATTATCCACAAAATCGTGTGACAGATCACAGAATTGGTTTTTCAATTTTACAATTAGATAGAGTAGTTGATGGAGATCTTGACCCAATAATTGATGCACTTATTAATTACGATCAAGAACAAAAGATTGCTGGAAATGAAAAAGGCATTAACTAATCGAGAATTATTTTTCTTAGCAAAAAATAGAATTAAAAATAAAAATAAAAATATATCTGATAATGAAATTTATCTAATTTTAGAGTACGTAAATAACTACCAAAATTATACTGAAATAGTACTAAATTTCAACAAAATATGTGAGAATTGCAGGCTTTTTGAAAATCTGCTAGAAAAATTAATTTCTGGAAAACCTATTCAATATTTATTAAATGAAGCACAATTTTTAAATTTTAGTTTATATGTTGATGAAAATGTTTTGATTCCTAGACCTGAAACAGAAGGACTTGTTTTAAAAACAATTTCTTATATAAAAAATCTAAAACTAAATCACCAAAACATCGTTGATGTTTGTACTGGAAGTGGGGCAATTGTGATTTCTTTAAAAAATGAATTTAAAAACGCTGAAGTTTTTGCAACTGATATTCATAAAGAGTGTATTAATGTGGCTAGAAAAAATTCAGAGAAATTCGATCTAAAAATTAATTTTTTATTAGGCGATAAAGTTGAACCGTTGAAGAGTTTAAACGATAAATTTGATATTTTGATTTCAAATCCTCCATATGTAGAAAATGCCGATGATATCGAAGAAAAAGTGAAAAATTATGAACCTTATGATGCGGTATTTATTAAAGATGGAACAGAGTTTTATGAATCCTACTTTAAAAATTATAAAGAGATTATGAATGATGAATTTTTCATGGCTTTTGAAATTAATTATGATCAAGAAGAAAAATTGACTGAATTAATTAAAAAATATTTTGATAAAAATATTAGATATAAATTTGAAAAAGATATCTATAATTTAAATAGATACTTGTTTATTTTAAGTGGATATGAAGACAGAAGTTTTTAAAAAAGAAGATTTAAAAAATGCTAGTGAAGTTTTAAAAAGAGGTGGTGTTTTAGCTTTTCCAACTGAAACCGTTTTTGGGTTAGGTGTAATCGCCAACAGTGAAAAAGCCTGCAAAAACCTCATAAAAGTTAAAAATAGAAGGCCTGATAAGCCTTTTACTATTATGTGTTCAAGTATTTCACAAGTTGAAAACATAATTGAAATAAATGATTTAACTAGAAAAATATTAGATAAGTTTACTCCAGGGCCTATAACTTTAATATTAAAAGCAAAGAAAGAAGTTGAACATTATTTAGATTTAGGAAGCGGATTTGTTGGTGTAAGAATTCCTGATGATGAAACAGTTTTAAAATTAATTGATGAAGTTGGTTTACCTTTACTTGTTCCAAGTGCAAACCCATCCGATTTACCTCCAGCAAGAAGCACAAAAGAGGTGTTAGATTATTTTGATGGAAAAATTGATGGCGTGATTGAAGGTGAAACAAATAAATCTAACCCATCTACTATAATAAAGATAGATGAAAATGATATTATATTAATAAGAAAAGGACCTATATCATTAGAACAAATCAAAGGAGCTTTATAAAAATGAAAGTTGTTGTTGGATCAGATCATGGTGGTTTTGCTTATAAGACAGAAATTACAAAGCATCTAGAAGATTTAGGATATGAAGTAATGGACGTTGGAACATATTCTAGCGATAGTTGTAATTATGCCGAATACGGAATTGAAGCAGCTCAACTTGTTAGTAAAGGTGAAGCAGATTATGGAATTTTAATTTGCAATACTGGTGAAGGAATTTCAATGGCAGCTAATAAAATCAAAGGCGTTAGATGTGGAATAGGTTATGATGATGAAGTTGTCGCCTTCACAAGAAAGCACAATAATGCAAATATGATTTCATTTGGCGCTAACTTCATGAAGCTTGAAGATGTTTTAAGAAGAATTGATATATTTTTGCATACCGAATTTGAAGGTGGGCGCCACGAAAAGCGTGTTCAAACAATAATTGATGCAGAAAAATAAATGTTTTGTTAAATTTAGAACAAAAAATTGAATTATTTTAAAAAAAGTCGGAAGAAATGACACCCTGCTCCCTTTGTATTAGTGAAGGGAGTTTTTTATCGAATTTGTTTGCGAATTATGTGGCAATAAAGAAACAAAGTATTTAGGCCTTAAAAACGGAAAAGTGTATTGTCGAAGATGCATTTCCTTTTGTGGTGAAGAAGGTGACGACTCTTTATTTGAAAGAAAATTCAAAGGAGAATCAAAACTTAACTATAAGCTATCAAAAGATCAAGACGAAATCGCTTCAAGGACCTTAGAATCTATTATTAATCATAAAAATGTTTTAATTCATGCAGTTTGTGGAGCTGGAAAAACTGAACTTGTTTATAAAAGCATAAATTATGGTTTAAAAAATAGATGGAGAATCGGCTTTGCAATACCTCGAAGAGATGTCGTCATTGAACTTTCAAAGCGCCTACAAAATGCATTTTCGCAATATATTGTTACTTCGATTTTTGGAGGAAATACCAATCTTTTATCTGGAGATATTTTGTGTTTAACAACGCATCAACTATTTAGATTTAAGAATTATTTTGACCTTTTAATATTAGATGAAATTGATGCTTTTCCTTATAAAGGGAATTATGTTTTAAATGAAATTTTTAAACGTAGCGTAAGAGGAAATTACATTTTGATGAGTGCAACTCCCTCTGAAAATCTTCTTTTAGAATTTAAAAATGATGAAGATAAAACCCTTTTAGAATTACATACAAGGTATCATAAGCAACCAATTCCTGTGCCTCAAATAAAGATTAATCTAAAGGTAATTTTACCTTTATTAATTCTAAAAAAGTTGAAGCAGTTTATTAAAGAAGACAAGCAAACTTTTATCTTTTGCCCAACGATTGAAGAATGCGAAAACCTATACTATTTTCTTAAAAACTTTGCAAAACAAGGGTTTTTCGTTCATTCTAAATGCAAAGATAGGAGCGAGAGGATTGAAGATTTTAGAAAAGGTAAATACAAATATTTAGTTACGACTGCAGTTTTAGAAAGGGGTGTGACCGTTAAAAATTTACAAGTTATTATCTACAATTCATCAAGTGAAATTTATTCAAAAGAAGCATTAATTCAAATTTCAGGAAGGGTAGGGAGGGTGTTAGGTGCAACAGATGGAGAAATCATTTATTACGCAGAAAGGAAAAGTGAGGCAATGGTTCAGTCAATTAAAGAAATTGAGTACGAAAACACATTTCTGTAAAATTTGCTTCAATGAAATTTCTTCAAAGAGCATCCATCATTTATTTAACAATGTGGATTTATGTAGTAAATGTTTTTATTCGATGAAACCGATTTTTAAAGATTTTAAAATCTCGGGATGTAAAGCCTTAGCTCTTTATCATTATGATGAAGGAATGAGGAGTAAAATTTATCAAATGAAGGGATGCGGAGATGTCGAACTTGCTCAAATTTTTGTTAAGCCATATTCTTTAGAACTAAATTTAAGATATTTTGGCTACACAATGATCTGTTTACCTTCCTATGAAGAAGATTATAAAAAAAGAGGTTTTAAGCATGTTGATGAGATGTTTTCATGCTTGAAACTTAAAAAATGCGATTGTTTAGTTAAAAGCGAACATCATAAACAATCTGATCAATCCTTTAAAAAAAGAAGCGAAATTGAAAAATACATTTTCATTAAAGGAGAACCGAATTTAAAGGGAAAGAAAGTTTTATTAGTAGATGATATTTGTACAACGGGGTCAACATTAAAAGCCGCAATAAATTTGGTTAAAAAATTAAATCCTAAGAAAATTGAAGTTTTAGTTGTTGCAAAAAGAGATTTTACAAAGAAAGAGATTAAAGAAATCTCAAATTATATCGATGTTTTGAAATAGTCTATTTGACAAAAAAGAATTAAAATTCTTTATTGTCACGAGGCTTAATGATAGAATATTTAAAGTTTTATAGGTGATTTTATGGCAAACATTATTGAAAAAATATTTAGAATTGACAAAAGAATCCTCAACAAGTACAAAAAAGAAGCAAGAAATGTTGTTAAGTTAGCCGACAAAATGGCTGCTTTGAGTGATGATGAACTTAGAGGAAAAACTGAAGAATTTAGGCAAAAGTTAAAAGAAGGAAAAACTTTGAATGATATTAAATTCGAAGCTTTTGCTGTTGTTAGAGAAGCAGCTCGTCGTGTCCTTGGATTGTATCCATTTGAAGTTCAAATTATTGGCGGATTAGTTTTAAATGACGGCGATATTGCTGAAATGAAAACTGGTGAAGGTAAAACATTAACCGAAACTATGCCAGTTTATTTAAACGCTCTTGAAGGTAAAGGTGTTCACGTCGTTACAGTTAACGAATATTTAGCTCAACGTGACGCTAATGAAATGGGTCAAGTTTTTAGATGGTTAGGTTTAACTGTTGGCGTAAATTTACATAGTTTACATACAGAAGAAAAGAAAGCGGCACATTTATGTGATGTTACTTACACAATTAACTCAGAACTTGGCTTTGACTATTTAAGAGACAACATGGCTCCATCAGCTAGCCAACGTGTTTTAAGACCTTTAAATTATTGTATTGTCGATGAAGCTGACTCAGTTTTAATCGATGAATCAAGAACCCCACTTATTATTTCTGGTGGTGCAAAAGCAAGTGCATCTCAATACACAGTTGCAGATAGGTTTGTTAAGACTTTAAGAAAATCAACTCCTGTTGATGAAGATTATAAAAAGCGACATCCAGATTATGTTCCAGATGGAGATTTCGAAGTTGATGTTAAAACAAAATCATGTAATTTAACCGATAAAGGTGTTGATAAAGCTGAAAAAATGTTTGGAATCAGCAACCTTTATGCCCCTCAATATAATGATTTAGTCCACAGAATTCACCAAGCTTTAAAAGCTAACTATATTATGGGAAGAGATGTTGAATATCTTGTTGATCAAGACAATGAAATTCAACTTATTGACCAATTTACAGGCCGTGTTTTAAAAGGTCGTGAATATAGTGATGGTTTACAACAAGCCATTCAAGCTAAAGAAGGTGTCAAAATTAAAGAAGAAACTGTTACACTTGCTACAATCACATACCAAAACTTCTTCAGATTATTTAAGAAAATCGGTGGTATGACAGGTACTGCTAAAACCGAGGAAGAAGAATTTAGAAAGATTTATAACATGAAGGTTGTTTGTGTTCCTACAAATAAACCAGTTATTAGACACGATGCAACAGACTATGTTTTTGGTACAAAACAAGCAAAAATTAAAGCTCTTGTAAAAGAAGTTAAAGAAAGACATGAAAAAGGTCAACCAATCTTGATTGGTACCCCATCAGTTGAAGCATCAGAAGAAGTCGCTTTAAGTTTAACTAATGCAGGATTAAGTTTTGAAATGTTAAATGCTAAAAACCACGCTAGAGAAGCTGAAATTATTTCTCATGCTGGTGAAAAAGGCAGAATAACACTTGCTACTAACATGGCAGGTCGTGGTACCGATATTAAATTAACTCCTGAAACAAGAGAACTCGGTGGTTTATGTGTTTTTGGTTTAGAAAGACACGAATCAAGACGTATTGATAACCAATTAAGAGGTCGTAGTGGACGTCAAGGTGATCCAGGTTTCTCAAGATTCTATGTTTCTCTTGAGGATGAATTAATGGTTAGATTTGCTAACGATAATTTAAGAAAAATGTTTGCTGGATATGGCGACGAAGCTATTGAAAGTAGAATGTTAACATCAGCAATTACAAGTGCTCAAAAACGTATTGAGGGCCAAAACTTTGATATTCGTAAAAATTTACTTGATTATGATGACGTTCAATCCAAACAAAGACAAATTATGTATGCAAAACGTGATCAAATTCTCTTTGCAAAAGATATTAGCGAACTCATTTTAGATACATTTAAGGATTGTGGTGTTGCTTTATGTAAACGTTCAATCCCTGAAGATGATCCAAATAAAACAGTTCATGGCGATAATTTAGTTAATATTTTAGTTCCTAGATTCTTACCAGAAGGCGCAATTAAACCTTCACTTTATGATGAAGCAAATCCACAAGAGGCTGGCGAAGATTTAGGTGAAGTTTTACTTGATGCATATCAACATAGAAAAGCTGAATGGGATCCTCAACAAGCTTTCCAAATTGAAAGACAAATCACTTTAAGATGTATTGATAGAAACTGGACACAACAAATCGATAACATGACAAGATTTAGAGAATCAGTTTCATTAAGAAGTTATGGTCAAATCAACCCACTTCAAGATTATGTTAATGAAGGTTGGGCAATGTTCAGAGAAATGCTTGAAACAATTGCTCTTGAAGTTGTTTTGAATTTAATGAACGTTCAAGTTGAACCAAAAGTCCAAGAAAATAAGAATGGATTTACAATTACTTCAAAAGACGTTGAACAAAAACCAGCTGTTGAACAAGAAAATCCACAACTTCAAGTTGCTGAACAAAAAGAAGATAACGCAACTGAAGGTAGTGCAGAAGTTTCTAATAATACTGCAGTTTCTGCTCAAAAAGAAGAAGTTAAAGGAGATGATAAACCTGAAGATGCACCAAAAGTTGATGCAAAAGCAAGTTTAAATATTTCTGATATTGATGAAAACGCAACTGCCGCAAAAGAAAATAATTTCGAAGATATTCATACAAATTAGAGGTTAAAAATGATTGATTTATACACATTAAAGATTGGATTAAATGAGGCTGAAAGAGACATCTTACAGCTCGGTGATTCTCTTTGACCTGCCTAAATTACAACAAAAGATAGATGAATATGAAGCTTTATCTTTGCAAGACGGATTTTGGTCAAATCAAAGAGAAGCTAGCAAAATTATTGATAAGAAAAATAGTTTAGTTGAAAAAATTAAACTTTATAAAAAATTAGAATCTGAAATAAAAGATTTGAAAGAACTCGTCGAAACACTTGATGTTAATGACGATGAAATGGGTGAGTTTGCACTTGAATCTTTCAATGCTACAAATAAGGAACTTCAAAAGTTAAAAATAATTGTACTTTTTAATGGCGAATATGATTCGCTTGATGCGGTTTTAGAGATCCATCCTGGAGCAGGTGGAACAGAAGCTTGTGATTGGGCAAACATGCTTTTAAGAATGTATGAACGTTTTGCTGAATCTCATGGATTTAAATTTAAAGTTATGGATTATTTGCCAGGAGATGAAGCTGGAGTTAAATCTGTTACTTTATTAATTGAAGGTGAAAATGTTTATGGAATGTTGAAAGGTGAAAAAGGAGTTCATCGTTTAGTAAGAATTTCTCCTTTTGATGCTAACGCAAGAAGACACACTAGTTTTGCAAGCGTCAACGTTATTCCTCAATTTGATGATAGCGTTAATGTTGATATTAATCCTACAGATTTAAAAATTGATACATATAGAAGTGGTGGAGCTGGTGGGCAAAACGTCAATAAAGTTGAAACTGCTGTTAGAATTACTCATATTCCTACAGGAATTGTTGTATCTTGCCAGGTTGAAAGAACTCAACTTAAAAACAGAGAACTTGCGATGAATATGCTTAAATCTCAACTTTTCGAGATTCAAGAAAAAGAAAGAAAAGCTAAACTTCAAGGTATTATTGGAGAGCAAAAAAATATCGAATGGGGCTCTCAAATAAGATCATATGTTTTTTGTCCATATACTTTAGTTAAAGACAATAGAACAAATTGCGAAGATACTCAAATCAATAAAGTTATGGATGGCGATTTAGATAAATTTATCTATTCTTATTTAGAAAAGGAAGCAAAGAATAATGAATAACAACATTAAAAACTTCTTTAGTAAAGATAATTTAAAGAAAAGTGTACTTCATTCTTTTGTGATTCTAGTCGCGAGTTTTTTGCTCGCAATCGGAAGTGGATTTTTCCTTATTCCTTTTTCAATTAATATTGGTGGAATCACTGGAATTACTATTCTTTTTAGTAGTTTTATGTCTCCAGATATTACTTCCTATATTTTCTATTGGACATTATTTGCCATTGGATTAATTTTCTTAGGTCCAAAATTCTCGCTTTCAACAGTATTAGTTACAATTCTTGAACCTATATTTTTAACTTTAATTTTAAGAACCGGAATTCAACAAACCTTCCTTGACTTAGTTCTTGATAATGCTAGCTATGTCATTGAAAATGGAGTAATTTCGAATCTAGAGACACTTAATATTTCTTATGGCCTCATTTTAGCGTTCTCGCTTTTAGGTGGCTTATTACAGGGTGTTGGTTGCGCAATGACTTTTAGAGTTGGTGCTTCAACTGGAGGAGTAGATGTTTTAACTTTTATAATTACAAAATATACAGGTGTAAAAGAAAGCATTCCTTATTTTGCAATTGATGCCATCATTGTAGGAAGTGGAATTGTTTTAAGTATCATCAATTCATCAAATATATTGTTGATTAGCAGTGTTTTTGGCATTTTAGGCGCATTTATTTCTTCAATTGCAGTTGACCAATTTTATTCAGCGCGTACTAATGCTTATGGAGTTGATGTTATCACAAGTAAGCCTGATGAAATTTGTGAATATGCAATTAAAGAATTAGATAGAAGTGCAACAGTATTTGACGTAAAAGGTGCTTATAGTGGCGAAGATAAAAAGATGGTTAGAATTTTATTTTCAAAACGTGAATATTCAAAAATTAGAAATGGTATTGCAAGTATTGATCCAAAAGCATTCTGCAGTTTCTTTAATACCTTATTTGTAGGTGGAGAAGGATTTGACTATTTGCAATCTCAAAATGAGTCTTCAATTAAACTAATTAAAAAGTGGAAAAATAAGAAAAATAACGAAAATGGAAAATAAGAAATTTGTTATTCATAGTAATTTTATGCCTTCAGGCGATCAACCTACAGCAATTAAAGAGCTTGTTGAAGGGCTAAACGAAGGAAAGAAATATCAGGTTTTGCTTGGCGCAACAGGTACTGGTAAAACTTTTACTATGGCAAATATTATTGAACAAGTTCAACGTCCAACTCTTATTTTAGTTCATAATAAAACTCTTGCTGGTCAGCTTTATGCAGAATTTAAAGAATTATTCCCTGAAAATAGAGTTGAATATTTTGTCTCTAATTTTGATTTTTATCAACCAGAAGCTTATATTCCTTCAAGTGATACATATATTGGAAAAGAAGCGATGATGAACGATGAACTTGAGATGATGAGAGTTAGTGCGATTAACTCAGTAATGAGTAGAAGAGATACGATTGTTGTTGCATCTGTTGCTTCAATTTACGGTTTAACTGATCCTGATGAATATAAAAAATTAATTTTTGATATTAGAGTTGGTGAAAAACTTAATCGTAAAGAATTTTTTGCAAAATTAATTAATCAATCATATAAAAGAAATGATATTGACCTTCAACCTGGAAGATTTAGAGTCCATGGTGATTTAATCGATATTATGCCTGCTGATTCATCAGAATGGTACATTCGAATTGATTGCTTTGATGAAGACATTGAGCATATTGCAAAAGTTAATTATTTGACTGGAGAAGTGATTGAACGCTATAAAACATTTAATTTGTTCCCTGTTTATGATCACGCTTCAACAAGCGAAAATATTTTAAGAGCTTGTGAGACAATTTCTGAAGAATTAACAGAAAGAATGAAATTTTATGAAGATGAAGGTAAACCACTTGAACGCGAAAGAATTGAGATGAGAACAAAGCAAGACTTAGCAAGTTTAAGAGAGTTTGGAATGTGCCCAGGAATTGAAAATTATGCTAGACATATTGACCATCGAAAACCAGGTGAAAAACCATTCTGTTTGATGGATTATTTTGCTGATGATTATCTACTTTTTGTTGATGAAAGTCACGTAACTCTTCCTCAAATTAGAGGCATGTTTAATGGTGATAGAAGTAGAAAACTCAACCTTGTTGAATATGGTTTTCGTTTACCTAGCGCTTTAGATAATAGACCTTTAAATTTTGATGAATTCCAAGGTGAAATCAATCAAGTTATTTGCACAAGTGCAACTCCAGGTGATTTTGAATTAGAAAAAACTGGAGGAGAATTTGTTGAGCAAATTATTAGACCAACAGGTCTTCTTGATCCAGAGATTGAAATTAGACCTACATTAGGCCAAATCGATGACTTAATGTATGAAATTGGCGAAAGAATTAAGCGCAACGAAAGAGTAATGATTGTTACTTTAACTATTAAAATGGCTGAGGATTTGACGGCTTTTTTGAAAGATCATGATATAAAAACCGTATACATGCATTCAGAGTGTAAGACTCTTGAAAGAAGCGAAATTATCTATCAATTAAGAAAAGGCAAATACGATGTTTTAGTAGGAATTAACCTTTTAAGAGAAGGTTTAGATATTCCTGAAGTAAGTTTGATAGCAATACTTGATGCTGATAAAGAAGGATTCCTTAGAAGTTCAAGATCTTTAATTCAAGTTGTTGGTCGTGCTGCCCGTAATGCTCATGGTAAAGCTATAATGTATGCTGATTCAATGACTGATTCAATGAAAGAATGTATTGATGAAACAAATAGAAGAAGAGCAATTCAACAAAAGTATAATAATGAAATGGGTATTATTCCTGAAACCATTATTAAACCAATTCAAGCTCCTTTACATAGCATTGAAACAGAAGCAGAAACTTATGATATATCAAAAGCAAAATTAACAAAGAAAGAACTCGAAGCCAAAATTAAAGAAGTTGAAAAAGCAATGCATAAAGCCGCTAAAGAATTCGACTTTGAAAAAGCTATTGAGTTAAGAGATATATTATTTGAACTAAAAGCTGAACGAAAATAAAAATAGACTTTCAAGTCTATTTTTTATTACCAACGAATTCGATGATTTGAAGCGCTAAGTCAACAGCTTTGATTCTATCTTCTTCAGGAAGATTATCGATTTCTTCAAGAAGCTTTTTCTCTTTTCCTTCTAAAGATAGTGGAGCATTTTCGTTTCCTAACAATTCATCGATACTCACATTTAAAACTTTTGCGATTTTAACAAGCAATTCAATAGATGGCTCACTTCTTCCAACTTCATAGTCAGAGACGTTATATTGCTTCACGTTTAAAGTGCTGGCAAATTGTTCTTGTGATAAGCCAGCCTTTTTTCTATATAGTTTAAGTCTCTCATTGAATTTCATAGTATTATAATTTTATAAAAAAGTGATATTTTTTTCAATTGTAAATACGGAATTTTTACATAATAATTTCGTTTATCATATTTGTTTTAAATTAATATTAATAAGATATAATTTTGAATTATGGATGGTTTAGGAGTTAGTATTTTATCTTTAAGCCTAATTTTTCTTGCAACAACTTTAGGTTCTGCACTTGTTTTCTTTTTCAAAAAGAACTATTCAGCCAGAACTTCAAGCATAATTGTTGGTTTAGCAAGTGGAATTATGATTGCAACATCATTTTTTGGCTTATTACAACCATCAATTGAAGAATCTGTAGCAAATTATGATAAATCTTTATCTTGGTTACCACCTCTAGTTGGGTTTATTTTAGGTGCCTTATTACTTTTTGTTCTTGATAAAGTTGTTCCACATATACATAAAACTGAAAGAGATGATAGCGAAGGAATAAAAACAAATAGAATTAATAAAAATACTAAGTTTATTTTGGCAGTCACTTTACATAATATTCCTGAAGGAATTGCTGTAGGATTAGTTTGTGGCATCGCATTAAATCAAGGAACTCAAGCTTCAATTATTGCTGCATTAACTTTAGCAATAGGTATAGCTATTCAAAATTTCCCTGAAGGAAGTGCAGTTTCAATTCCTTTATTAAATGAAAATGTATCGAAAACTAAGGCATTTTTCCTTGGTGCATTAACAGGAATTGTTGAACCTATTTTTGGAGTTATTGCTTTATTTTTAGCTTCTCAACTTACATTTATGCTTCCTTATTTATTATCTTTTGCAGCAGGGGCGATGATTTATGTCACAATTGATGAACTTGTTCCTGAATTTAAAGAGGTAGGAAATGGACATGCCGGAATTTGGTCATTTATTATTGGTTTTGCAATAATGATGTTATTAGAAGTTGTTTTATAAATTTGTTATATTTTTAAAAAGGAGAATTACTTATGCAAGGAGATTTTGTTTTTCATAATCCTACAAAAATTTATTTTGGAAAAAATAGTCTTGATAATTTATTAGACGAACTTAATAATTATGGTCCAAATATCTTATTAGTTTATGGGAAAAACGCCATAAAAAAGATTGGACTATACGATAAAATAATTAAGATTTTAAAAGAAGCAAATAAAAATGTTTTTGAAGTGAGTGGAGTCATGCCAAATCCTACATATAGTAAGATGATGGAAGGTGCTAGAGCAATTCGCGAAAACAATATTGATTTAATTTTGGCTGTTGGTGGAGGAAGTGTCATCGACTGTTCAAAAGGAATGAGTGTTGCAGCATATTTTGATGGTGATGCATATAAAGAATTTTATTTAGATTATAAACCTGTTAATACAAAGATTACTCCAATTGGTGCAGTTTTAACCATGGTTGGTACTGGTTCAGAAATGAATGGTGGATCAGTTATTACTCATGAAGAATTGAAGCTAAAACATGGAAGAGTTTTTGGACCAGAAATGTTCCCAAAATTCTCAATTTTAAATCCTGAATTTACTTATTCTTTATCTGAATATCAAATGAAGTCAGGAATTTTCGATTGTTTTTCGCATTTAATGGAAACTTATTTTAGTGATGATGGTGAAAATGTGTCTGATTTTGTTCTTGAAGGATTGATGAGATCTCTTATTTCATGTTCTAAAAAAGCCTTTAAGAACCCTTTAGATTATGAAGCTAGAAGCAATGTAATGTGGACAGCAACACTTGCTTTAAATACTTTACCAGGTTGTGGCAAAAAACAAGATTGGCAAGTTCATTCAATTGAACATCAACTTGGAGCATATACTGATTGCGCACACGGAATGGGTTTAGCTGCAATTTCTATTACTTATTACAGACGGATTTATAAATATGGTGTTCACCAATTTGCTAAATTCGCTACAAATGTTCGGAATATTAGACCAGAAGGAAAAAGCGAAGAAGAATTAGCAAAAGAAGGCGTAGAAGAACTTGTTAAATATATTAAAGAAAGTGGAATGGTTACTTCCATTAAAGAGCTTGGCGCAACAAAAGAAATGCTTCCATTAATTGCAAATTCTACTGATTTAGGTGGTGGTTTTAAAGACATCACGCCTGAAATAATTTTAAAATTATTAGAAGAATGTTATTAATTTTTAATTAATCATTAAATACCGTAAAACTATCCTTTAATTAGGAGGCATTACGGTATTTTTTGTTGCAAAAAGAATTTGAGTATAATTCAATTTCGAAAAATCCTATTATCATCAATGTTATTGATGATGGATATTTCTTGAGCGACACAAAAAAATAATGAGTTGTTTATTTTGTAAGGGTAACTCGTGTAGATTTTTGTCATTATTTTTGTTTGCATATTGAATCAGTTATTTGCATATTTTTAGTAATTTTATATGCAAATTATTTGCCTATTTATATTGATTATTTGCATATCAATTCATAATTTTCATCTATATAAGTGAGATGCCATAAAGAAGTAGATAAAAGATTTACTCCCTGATGTTTCTATTACTACAATTGAAAAAGTACTATCGGTTATGCTTAAAAAGGCGAAATTATTTAAGTAGGAACAACTAACAACGCTCGATATATTAAAAACAATCAAAAAAAAGCAATAAAAAAACACGCATTTTAATTTACGTGTCTTAAAAATTAATTATGGCGGAGTAAGAGAGACTCGAACTCTCGCACCGGTTGCCCGATCTACTTCCTTAGCAGGGAAGCCCCTTCACCAACTTGGGTATTACTCCATTTGCCTAATAATTTTATCAAAGTATCATTACTGGCGCAACAATGAAAATATAATTAAAAATACGATAGTAGATTAAAGAAATTGTATAAATTTAGTCAAAATTTGTTGTTAATGTAGTAAAATAACTAATTATGAAGAACCTATTTTCAAAGAGTATTATTAAAAATATATTTGTTGCAATTTTCTTTGCATTATTTGTTCTTTTAAGTGTGATGATTATCTATTTTTCTACTGAAAACGGAGAACAATCGAGTCAAACTAGTGGAACAGTTGGTGAAATTGTTGCTACAGCAGCAGATAGTATTGGAATTCACGTAGATAAAAACAGCGACTCTTATAAAAATTTTATAAGAAAGATGTTTGGTCATTTTGGCTTATTTTTTGCAACATCTCTTGATGCAGTTTTAGTTACATTGCTATTAAAAAATAATCCACATGTGAAGAGAATTGTAAGTTATGTTTTTCTTGGCTATGGTTTAGTTTTAGCAACAATCACCGAAATTATTCAAACTCAAGCTGGTGAAAGAAGTGGACAATTTGTTGATGTTTTAATTGATTATGCAGGTTTTATTATTCCTTTAGGAATTTATCTATTATCTTCCTTTATTATATATAGGAAGAACAGAAAAAAATGTAGAATGATCGAGGTATAAAATGAACGTGAAGAAATTAAGTGTTTGTGGTTTTCTAGGATTTGCTTTTTCTTTAGCTTCAGCAGTTTTTGCTTTTCTTTGCTTTTGGTTTTTATATTTATCTTTTGTTGCTTTAGCTTTATCCTTGATTGGATTAATAAATTGTTCAATCGGAGTTCACATTTCCAAGAAGAAAAACGGTGGCGAAGTTAGAGATTATTCAAATTTTGGATTGAGTTTAAATCTTATAATTTTAATTGTGAGTTTATCAATTGCAATAATTTATTTAGTATTTGTATTATAAAAAACGAAACCATAATGGTTTCGTCTTTTTAAAAATAGTTGAGATTTGCAGGCTTTTTTAAAATAATTAAGCGTCAAAAACAAATCTTTCTAATTGTGGAAGTGGTTTAAATCCTGCTGAAATAGCTTTTTGTTCACCATCTTTAAATACTAAAAGTGTAGGAACAGCATTGACATTAAAGATTGATGCAATTTCGCCAAAATCATCAACATCAATTTTTAAGACTGTAACGTCTGGATGTTTTTCAGCAAATTTTTCAAGCTCTGGTGTTAACATTTTGCATGGTCCACACCATGTAGCAAAGAAATCTAATAAAACAGTTCCTGATTTAATTGTTTCTTTAAATTGTTCAGCGTTTTCTAAGTGAATTAACATAAATTTCCTCCTTTAAAGCGTTATCAAATATACAACTAAGAAAATAATAACTAGATGAAGTGGATAATACAAATAAAATGCACCTTGAACAATCTTATTTGAGAATCCTTTTTTGCCGTTATATAAAAGAATAAATGGAATAGAAATAAGCATATAAGTTTGAGTAACAAAATTGATGCTAGTAATTGCATCTGGAAAATAAGTAAATATATGACAAATTACTCCTAATAATGCTATTAAAATTGTATAAACAAAGACTCTTGTATTAAAATCAGATTCTTTTAATGTTGGAATTTTTTCACTAGATTTTGAAATACTTTTTGCAACAAAAGAATAGAGATAATATAAAGCAGGATAAAGCGGGAAAATAAATATATTTAGTACTGAATATTGAGGGAAAAGACCTGCTGTGAAGTTTAATAATAATACATTTGAATAAGGAATTATGTTGTTTTGAATAAAGAAAATTAATAAGTTATAAGCAAATGGGAAAATCGATAACCATCGTAGTTTTTTATTTTTATGAAATAGAAAATGGAAAAAGACAAGAAATAGTAATAGATCAATGAAAATGTTACCTAAATATTTTATTAAGCTACTAATTTCATTTCCTAAAATAAAAGATGCCCCAATAAATCCTACATAAATAATTCCAGCCATTATCCCCATTCTTAACATATATTTTTTGATGTTTTTTGTGTAAATAAAACCTTCAACCAATAGGAAAAGGAAAACTGGATAAGCGATTCTTCCAATAATTGATAAAACTCTACATGTTAAAGAAAGATTTTCACTGTATGGTAAAAAAACAAGTAGCATTTTTGCTACATGATCTAAGGTCATAGTGAATGCGGCTATACACCTTAATATAAAAGAAGAAAATGGTCTTTTCATTTGTTAAGAGTATTGTCTAAGAATCAATTGAATAATTAATGCAAATAAATTGTTTGTAGCGTGAGCAATAAAACTACATTCAAATCCACCATAATCATAAAAATAGCAAAGCATTAAGCCTGAAACAATATAACTTGGAAGATTCATGAATTCATTTAACATATCTGTTGAAGCAAAATCGAAGTGGATAAGACCAAAAATTATAGCTGTAGCAATATAAGCGACATATCTATTCCATCTTCTTACTAAATTAAATAAACCAACTCTATATGTGAATTCTTCAACAAAAGGTCCAATTATCCCCATTATTAATATTGATAATAGTGGATAAACTTCAGTGATTGATCTAACTCCTGTTTCGTTATTATTTACGCCACCATCATAAAAAAGCATCATCAAAGCGGAAACAGCAGCAGAAACAACTAAAAGCAAGAATCCAAAACCAAATCCTTGAGCCCATTTTGAAAATTTATTTAAATTTTTAAAACAATCGATTATATCCTTATTTGCAATGCATAAAAATGTTCCAAAAATTATAAGATAAAGAGAAAAATTGACCGAAGCACTACCTTGAGTGGTGTAAGCAAAATATGCATTATCTAAGGCACCAATTATTGCTCTATAAATCATTCCTAAGGCATTAATTCCAATAAGCCCAATAATAAAATATAAAAGCATTTTTATAACATTGAAATTATTTGCTTTTGTAGGAAAATCAAAAAATTTAATTGGTTTTTGTTCGATGGCTATGGTATTTTCTTGTTTTTGTTCTTGAGTAGCTTCTTGTGATTTGCTCTCGGTATTGTTTTCTGTTTGCTCAAAAGAAGTAGCAGATTTTTCGCTTTCTTCACTTTGTTGAGGATGACCGCAATAAGGGCAATATTTTACATTGTCATCTATTAATAAACCACATTTAATACACTTAGTTTTTTGATTCATATGTTAATTATAATATAATAATAAATAATTTATGAAAAATTATTTAACGCCAGCAGAAAAAAGTTTTAATCAAATCGAAGTAGAGAAGTCCAAATTTATTGGAATTATTCTACCTTTTAATGATAAAAGTAAACTACAAGAAGAACTAACTGCAATAAAAAAAGAATATCCAAAGGCAAGACACTATTGCTATGCCTATAAAGTTGGGGAAGAAAGCAAATTTAGTGATGATGGAGAACCATCAGGCACAGCTGGAAAGCCAATTCTTTCACAAATTGAACAAAGCAATTTAACTAATTGTTTGCTTGTTGTTGTTAGGTATTTTGGTGGAACTTTATTAGGAAGTGGAAGATTATTAAGAACTTATCTAGAAGCAGCAAAGCAAATTGCTGAAAAATGTAGGAAATTCGAACTAATAATCTCGCAAAAGTGGCGTATTTTTGTAGAAATTGATAATTTTGAGGTTGTAAAAAAATACTTAATTAGAAATAATTTTTTTATCATTAATATTTTATTTAATGATAAAATATGCATAGACTTTGCAGTACCTTTAGATGCATCTCAAAACATTGAAGAGGCGCTTTATGGTAAAATTGAAGTCGTTGGAAAAGTTGATTATTTATATAGGAGGGAAATCTAATGCCAGGAATTGAAAGAGTAGTTGCTAATGATGAAACAAAAATTAAGCATTGTTATGCGATTGTTAGTGGCAAAGGCGGTGTTGGAAAATCATTTGTTACATCACTTTTAGCAAGTAGAGCTAGAGCAAAAGGCTATAAAGTAGGAATTTTAGATGGTGATATTGTTGGTCCATCAATTCCAAAATTATTTAATATTCATGAAGTTGCTTATGGAAACGAAAAGCAACATATTGTACCTGCATTAACAGAATCTGGTATAAAAATCATTTCTTCAAATTTGATGGTTGAACATGAAGATGATCCAATCATTTGGAGAGGAAGTTTAGTTACTTCGCTTTTAAAACAATTTTATACAGAAGTTGCTTGGGGAGATGTTGACTTTTTATTTTTAGATATGCCACCAGGAACTAGCGACGTAACTTTAACTGCATTCCAATCTATTCCTATTGACGGTGTAATTATTGTTACTTCGCCTCAAGAACTCGTCTCTTTAATCGTCAAAAAAGCGATAAAGATGGCAAAAATGATGAATATTCCTATTATTGGAATTGTTGAAAACATGTCATATTTAGAGTGTCCACATTGTAAGGAAAAGATTAATCTTTATGGCAAATCAAAACTTGAAGAATATGCAAAAGAAAACGAATTAACTCCACTTTGTGCTTTACCTCTTAGACCTGACATGAGTGAACTTTTAGATTCAGAAAAAGTTGAAGAAGTTGCAAAACATTTCGATGAGATTGACAAAGTTTTAGAAGTTTTGGAGAAATAAAATGATTACAACAAAAGAATTTATAAAAAGAAGAGAAAGACTTGCTGAAAAAATGGATGACAACAGCATCGCCATTTTATATGCTGGTTTTCCTCCAAAAAATAGTGCTGATGAAACTTATGATTTTGTTGTGAATAGAAATTTCTATTATTTATCTAATATAAAACAAGAAAACTCTGTTTTATTTATCTTGAAACAAGATGGATTAATTAAAGAATATTTATTTGTTTCAGAATTTGATGAAGTTAAAGAAAAATGGACAGGTAAAAGATTAACAATTGAAGAAGCTGAAAAATTGAGCGGAGTTCAAAATGTTCTTACAACCAACCAAGTTGAAAGCGAATTAGATCTTATTTTACGTAAGAAGAACGTTGGTTTTGAAAGAGTTTCAACTATTTATTTAGATAAAGAACCTGAATGTTTGCTTGAAGGCTTTAAAACGACTGAAGATGTTGAAAAAGCGTTACTTGCAAATTATCCTTGGTTAAAAGCTAAAGATATTTATGGCGATATAATTTCTTTAAGAGTTGTTAAAAGCAAAGATGAAGTAGCAGAACTTCAAGCTGCAATTGATAAAACAAATATTGGATTAAAAACATTGATGAAATCGATGAAACCAGGAAAATTTGAGTATCAATTATCATCACTTTTTTACTACACTCTTCAAGATTATGATTATAGCGAATTAAGTTTTCCTACAATTTGTGCTTCTGGAGTAAATGCCACAACTTTGCATTACCCAACTCCAATGGCAAAAATTAAAGAAAACGATCTCGTTTTATTTGATTTAGGTGTAAGAAATGAAGTGTATTGTGCAGATATTTCACGTACTTACCCAGTTTCAGGTAAATTTTCACCATTACAAAGAACAATTTATCAAATTGTCTTAGATACTAATAAATTAGTTTTAGCTAGTATAAAACCAGGAATTACCTTAATTGAATTAAATAATATTGCTAAAGAATCTCTTTCAAAAGGATGCTTAGAAGCAGGATTAATCAAAGATGCTAGTGAAATTTCTAAATATTATTTCCATTCAGTTAGTCATCATTTAGGTTTAGATACACATGATCCTGCTGATAGAGAAGCTCCACTTGTTGCCGGAAACGTCATCACTGATGAACCAGGTTTATATTTTAAAGAACTTGGAATCGGAGTAAGAATTGAAGACGATGTTTTAGTTACTGATGAAGGTAGCTATTGCTTAAGTGGTGCAATTATTAAAGAAATTGATGAAATCGAAAAAGCAATGGGGTCAGTTAAATGATAAAGAACATTTTCTTCGATTTTAACGGAACAATACTTGATGATCTTCAAGTATGTTTTGAAATTGAAAGTGAAATGTTTGAAATGGAAGGACTTCCTCAAATTACTTTAGATTTTTATAAAGACAATTTTTCTTTTCCTGTTAGAGAATATTATAAAAAAGTTGGTTTCGATGTAATTAATGATGAAGACTATGACCGCTTAGCTAAGTATTTCTTTAATGAATATACAAAGCGTCAAGCAGCTGAAAGTAAACTTTATGATGGTTTAATTGAATGTCTTTCCAAACTTAAAAATGATGGATATAAACTTTTTATTTTAACTGCTACTGAAAGAAAATTATTGGTAGAACAATTAAAATATCTAGGAATTGCAGAGTTTTTTGATGGATTTGCTGCTTGCGATGATATTCATGCAGGTGGAAAAATCGAATATGGAAGAGAATTTATTAAAGAAAATAAACTTGATCCGAAAGAATCAATTATGATTGGGGATTGCATTCATGACTATGAAGTTGCTAATGAAATTGGATTAAAACCTGTTTTATTTTCTCAAGGTCATAACAGCTTGAAATTATTAAAAACTGTAAATGCTCCAATAGTAAATTCTTATGAAGAATTTTACGAATTTGTAAAAAAGCATTAATAAATTTTTAAAATGTAAAAATAAATGTTCTTTTTAATTCAAAAGAACATTTTTTATATATATAATAATTGCATTATTAATGAAGGGAGGAAGAAGCTATGGCAGAAGAGCAAATTAGACTAACTGGTATAAGTAAAATTTATGGTAATGCTCAGAAAAAAGAAGCTGAGATTATAGCGCTTTCTGATGCAACTTTTTCTATTAATAAAGGCGAACTTGTTTTTATTTTAGGTCCAAGTGGAGCAGGTAAATCTACTCTTTTAAATATTTTAGGCGGAATGGATAAAGCAACAAGTGGCGAATATATAATAAATGGAAAAGATATTACAAAGCTGAATGAAACAGAACTTGCTAAATTTAGACGTAGTGAAATCGGCTTTGTTTTCCAATTTTATAATCTTGTCCCTTCACTTAATGCTTATGAAAATGTTTATTTAGCTTCATCCTTAGTTTCTAAACACTATGACCCTTCAAAAATGTTAGAACTTGTTGGATTAAAAAATAGAGAAAAGAATTTCCCAGCACAACTTTCTGGCGGAGAACAACAACGTGTTGCTATTGCTAGAGCTTTAGTTAAAAATCCAACTTTACTACTTTGTGATGAACCAACGGGCGCTCTAGATTCTAAAACTGGCGCACAAATTATGAACCTTTTATATAAGGTTTCAAAAGAAGAAAAGAAGACTGTTATCGTTGTTACTCATAATAAAGCATTAACAGTTATTGCAAATAGAATTATAGAAATTCAAGATGGAAGGATAGTTTCTAATAAAGTAATTGAACATCCTAAATCAGTAGAAGAGATTGAATGGTAGATGAGGACATTTAAAGTTTTATTAAAAAAATGTTTTAGAGAGATACTTCGAAATTGGCATCAATTTATTTCGATTATTTTTATCATTGGAATTTCAGTTACTCTTTTAGTTGGTCTTGATGCAAATGCAAACGAATTTGAAAGAAGAGTAAATTCTGTTTTTGAACAAGGAAATATTTCAGATGTTTGGGTTATGATTAATCCAGATTTTACTAATACTGAAGATTTAGATAACGATTTAAAATTTTTAGATGGTGTTAGTGGAGAAAATGGAAAAGTAGAAAAAAGACTTTATGTTCCTAGCAATGTTGGTTCAAGCAGTGCAACTGCTTTAATTAGTAATAAATTTCCAACAATTAACACAGCTTATGATATAAAAAGTAACGGATATGAAGACAAAAATTTCTTTTTTGTAGATAATACGGTTGTTGAAAAATATGAATTTATAAACGGAAAAACAGTTCATTTAGGTGATGAATTACCTGTTTCTTTCCAACCAGCTTTAATCAAAGGAATGCTTGGAGGACTTAAACTTGATAATGAATTAATTTATTCTTTAGTCGATGATATTGCTGAAAATTTTGATTTAACAGATAGCCAAAAAGCAATAATTAGAACAATAGTCGATAATAACATTGATTCAATTTCAGAATCTATCAATGGAATTTATGATGAAATTTTCACTGATGAAAACTTAACTTTTAAGTTCAAAGTTAATGGAATTATGCATCATCCTGAAAATGTTGATAACGGAACATTTGTATCTTCTAATTTCTTGCTGTCAACTAGACTTCTTATCTCAGGATTAATTGATAAAGCTGAAGATTTGATTGATGTAGAAGACGTTATTCATCTTTTAGAAAACATTAGAGATGATCAAGAAACTCAAGAAGCAAAAGATTTCTATCAAGATTTGATTAACTCTTTAAATGAAGATGAAACAAAAACTACAATTAATACACTTATTGGTGTACTTGTAACCAATTTAAAACTAAGAATTAATGATGGAGAATCAGAATCCGTTGAACGTATTATTAATCATTTATTCAATCAAGTAACGATGATTATCGATGAAAATTTAGATTTAAATACTGTTGAATACCAAATTAATTCTTATTATAAAAAGAAAGAAAACAATAATTTATTAGCAATTATGACTCATTCAAGTAACGGATCAATTGCGGCAATTGTTAATGACATCACTCAATCTCGACAATTAACATATGTTTTCCCAGTTATATTTATGATTGTTGGTGTTTTAATTGTTTTAACAACAATTTCACAACTAATTTTAAGAGATAGAACTCAAATTGGAACTTTAAAAGCATTAGGTTTTAGTAGAAGACAAATCCTTTTCTATTATTTCGGAATGATGAATTTAATTGGTGTTTTAGGGTGTTTAGTTGGATTTATTGTAGGGCCACTTGTTATTCCTACAATAATGGACATTAAATTTACAATACTTTATAACATTCCAGCTCGACTCTATAGTTTCCCATGGTTGATGGCACTAATTATGCTTTTAATTATTGTTACTTTAATCACATCACTTACATATATATTAATAAGAAGGGAACTTGCAAATAGTGCAGCCGAATCAATGAGGCCTGCATCACCAAATATCAATTACTCAAATAAAATTAATCATAAATTTAGATATGTCTCTTTAGCTATGGCTTTAAGAAATATGAGAGTCCATTTAGCTAAATCAGTTATGGTTATCATTGGTGTTTTAGGTTGTACAGCGCTACTTATCTGTGGATTTGGTATTGATGATACGATTGAAAACGGAAAAGATTGGGATTTAAAGAATTATCTAAACAGTGATTTGACAATTACTTTGACTTCTGGAGTCACAAAAGGAAAAGCAAAAGAAGAACTATTGACATATGAAGAAGTAGATAAATGTGAAGAATATGCTTTAAGTCAAGTTTCTATTAGTTCTAAAAACATGACAATTACAACGAATGTTTATTATTTTGATGCTGAATCAAGTTTCTTTGGATATGATGATGAACTTCCAGATGGACATTGGGACTATTCAAAAATTGCTATTTCAGAGCAAAAAGCGAACAAACTTAACGTTAAAGCAGGCGATAAACTTACATTTAGCATTAATGGTGAAATTAGAACTTATGAGATAGATGTCGTACTTTTTGCTTTCTCGGTAAACGGAATTTATATTTATTATCAAACTATTCCTGATTACGCATCAACCTCAACAAATATGTGGTGTAATCTTAAAGAAGGTGTAGATGCTAATAAATTTAAAGAAAAACTAGAGAATGAATCTGATTTAATTTATTCAATTTTAACTAGACAAGATAATGACGATAGAATCGAAGGATATATGTCTAGTGTTAAGATGCTCACGGAACAATAAAAGTATTTGCAATCCTTCTTGCAGTTGTTGTTTTGATTAATATTTCTATTTTAAATTTCAACGAAAGAAAACGTGAAATCGCTACTTTAAGAGTACTTGGTTTTTCAAGAAAAGAAATTGCTTCAAGTATTGTTATTGAAACAATGCTTCTTACAACGATTGGCGCAGCTATAGGTTTATTCTTTGGATTACCTATGGAAATGCTTGTTTTAGGAATTAACCAGGTTGAACTTATTTACCGGAAATACGTTATTTTCGTTATCAGTTATACTATGGCGTTTATGATATCTTTTGTTACGGCGTCCCTTGTAAATATTTTTGTTTCTTTAAGAATAAATAAAGTAAAAATGGCAGAATCTTTAAAATCTGTTGAGTAAAAACCTTGCAAAAATAAATTATTTACTAATAAAAAAGGGTGTCAAGTAAAAATACTTGACACCTTTATTTGTTTAAATTTTATTCTTTTACTTTATTTCTTGCTTCCCATTTTTTTCTTTCAGCATCGTTAAGAATTTTCTTTCTCATTCTGAAATTTAAAGGTGTAACTTCAACAAGCTCATCGCTATTAATATAATCTAAGCAAGATTCAAGAGACATTTTTCTAGGAGTTTTTAAAACAACTGTTTGATCTTTATTAGCGCTACGTTGGTTAGTTAAGTTTTTAGTTAAACAAACATTAACACTTAAATCCATGTCATATTTGTTTTCGCCAACAATCATACCTTCATAAACTTCAGTACCTGGATAAATGAACATTGTTCCTCTTTCTTCAACGTGTTGGATTGCATAAGGAGTTGATTGACCAGATTGAGTTGCGACAAGAACACCAATTGGTCTTTCACCAATTTTTCCTCCAGCGATTGGTCTATATTCCTTAAAAGTGTGAGCAATAATTCCATAACCTTTTGTTAAAGTTAAGAAATTTGTGACAAATCCGATTAATCCTCTTGAAGGAATAACATAATTAATTTTTGTATTTAAATCATCAGAATTCATATCGATTAATTCGGCGTCTCTACTTCCTAAAGAAGTCATAATATCGCCAACATAATCGTTTGGAACTTCAACACTTAAATCTTCGTAAGGTTCTTGTTTAACTCCATCAATTTCTTTAATGATGACTTGAGGTCTAGAAACTTCAATTTCGAAACCTTCTCTTCTCATATTTTCAATTAAAATGCCTAAATGAAGTTCTCCACGACCAGAAACAATCCAGTTTTCAGCATTTGGAACTCTCTTTACTTTAAGAGAAACGTCTCTTTGAGCTTCTTTTAATAATCTTTCTTCGATTTGTCTCCCAGTTAAAAGCTTTCCATCTCTTCCTGAAAGAGGAGAAGTGTTTGTACCAAAAGTCATTTGGAGAGTTGGTTCATCAATGTGGAGTGGTTCAAGTGGTTCAACACCATTAACATCACAAATTGTTTCTCCAATATTTATATCTGGTAATCCTGCAAAGGCAACGATTTCACCAGCGGAAGCTTGATATATATCTTGTTTTTTAAGTCCATAATATCCGATAAGTTTGAGGATTTTGAAGTTTTTAATTGTTCCATCAAGTCTAGCACAACTTACAGTTTCTCCAACCTTGATAGTACCTCTTTGAATACGACCAATTCCCATTCTGCCGACATAATCGTTATAATCTAAAAGTGCTGCTTGAAGTTGTAAAGGACCTTCTAAAGTTACTTTTGGTTCTGGAATTTCTGAAATGATTAAGTCAAAAATAGGATCCATTCCAGGTTTTTGCGATTCTAAATCAGGAGTTGATGAAGAAGTGCCGTTTAAAGCAGAAGCATAAGCAACTTTAAAATCTAAGAATTCATCAGGAGCACCAAGTTCAATAAATAAATTTAAAACTTCATCGACAGCTTTTTCTGAATTTGCATTTGGTCTATCGATTTTATTAATAACAACAACAGGTTTAACTCCGGCTTCAATAGCTTTTTTAAGAACAAAACGAGTTTGTGGCATCGTTCCTTCAAAAGCATCAACAAGAAGTAAACAGCCATCAACCATGTGCATAATTCTTTCGACTTCACCGCCGAAATCAGCATGCCCTGGAGTGTCTAAAATGTTGATTTTATAATCTTTATATTGAATACTTGTAGTTTTAGCAAGGATTGTAATACCTCTTTCTCTTTCGATGTCGTTACTATCCATTGCACGATCTTCAAGTTTTTCGTTTTCTCTAAATGTTCCACTACATTTTAAAAGTTGGTTAACTAAAGTAGTTTTGCCGTGGTCAACGTGGGCAATAATCGCTACATTTCTCATTTTCATAGTTAAGACCTCCTTAAAAAATTACGTTTAATACCTTATCACAATTAACAAGCAAATTAAATAAAAATATACATTAATGTATATTTGCTTTGGAATATTTTCAAAATTTTAATTTCATTAAACTTTTAAATAATCACTTTAATGTTTATAATCTTTACTATGGCAGTAAATGAAATTAAAGTTAACGGAGCAAAAGTAAATAACTTAAAAGATATCACAGTTTCGATTCCTAAAGAGAAACTTGTTGTTTTTACAGGTGTATCTGGTTCAGGAAAATCGACATTGGCATTTGATACTATTTTTGCTGAAGGTCAAAGAAGATATGTTGAAAGCTTGTCTAGTTATGCTAGACAATTTTTAGGTAGTTTTGAAAAACCTGATGTTGAGTCGATTGTTGGACTTTCTCCTGCAATTGCAATTGATCAAAAAAGCGTGTCACATAACCCAAGATCAACTGTTGGAACTGTTACTGAAATTTATGATTATTTAAGGTTGCTTTTTGCACGTGTTGGTGTGCCATATTGTCCAAATCATAATATTCCTATTGAAGCGGTTTCTATTCAAAAAATCACTGATTTTGTACTAAAAAACCCTCTAAACTCAAAGATTCAAATTCTTTCTCCAATTGTTAGAGGTGAAAAAGGAACATATAAAGACACCATCGAAAAGATAAGAAAGGCTGGTTTTACTAGACTTAGAATTGATGGTGAAATGATGATGATTGAAGATGTTCAACCATTAGATAAAAATAAAAGACATAATATCGATATAGTAATCGATAGAATCGCTTTAAAAGAAGATAGTAGATCAAGAGTTTTTGAAGCTGTTGAAATGGCTTCAGAATGGGCTAATGGATTTGTTTTAATTGTCGTTGGTGATAATGAAACTTTATATAGCGAACATAATTCTTGTCCTATTTGTGGATTTACTGTTCCAAAACTAGAACCAAGATTATTTTCATTTAATTCACCACAAGGATATTGTCCAAATTGTGAAGGATTAGGTATTACTCAAGAAGTTGATATCAATCTTTTAGTTCCTGATCAAAATTTATCAATAAATGATGGTGCTATTACTTTTTATAAAAATATAGTTGGAACAAAAAATCTAGATTGGCAACAATTCCAAGCTTTAATGGATTATTACCATATCGATGGAAATAAACCATTCAAAGATTTAACCGAAAAAGAAAAAGATATTGTTTTAAATGGCTCAAAAGATCCACTTAACATTACTCTTAAATCAACAAGTGGCAACGTGAATAAAAGATCTGGATATATTGAAGGTGCAAAGACTCGTATTGAAAGACTTTATAGAGAAACCTCAAGTGAATGGACTCGTGAATGGTATGCATCATTCATGAAAGATAAAGAGTGCTCAAAATGTCACGGTGCTAGACTTAATGAACAAGTTTTAAGTGTAAAAGTTGATGGGTTAAATATATATGAAGTCACATGTTTAAGTTTAGAAAATTTATATAAATTTATCGATGGTTTACGTCAAAAATTAACTCCATATCAACTCACTGTTGCTTCTATGATAATTAACGAAATTAAAAATAGAACACAATTTTTAATCGATGTTTGTCTTGAATATTTAAATCTTGCTCGTATGTCAATGACGCTTTCTGGAGGCGAATCTCAACGTATTAGACTTGCTACACAAATTGGTTCAAAACTCTCTGGTGTTTTATATGTTTTAGATGAACCATCAATTGGTTTACATCAAAGAGATTCAGAAAAATTAATTGCTTCTTTAAAAGAAATGAGAGATTTAGGAAATACTTTAATTGTTGTTGAACACGATGAAGAAACAATTAGAAGTGCCGATTATATCGTTGATATTGGTCCAGGAGCAGGAGTTCATGGTGGTGAAGTTGTCGCTGCTGGAACTTTAGAAGATATTGAAAATAATAAAAATTCTTTAACTGGTGATTATTTATCTGGAAGAAAATTTATTGCAGTTCCTTATCAAAGAAGAAAAGGAAATGGAAAATTTATAACGATAACTGGCTGTAAAGTTAATAATTTAAAAAATGTTACAGCAAAGATTCCACTTGGAACATTTACTTGTGTAACTGGAGTTTCTGGTTCAGGTAAATCAAGTTTAATTAACGATACTTTATATAATGCCATTTTAGAAAAGACGGAAGGAAAATACCTTGAAGTAGGAGAGTATTCTGAACTTGAAGGCTTAGAAAATATTGATAAAGTCATTAATGTTTCTCAAGAACCAATTGGACGTACTCCAAGATCAAATCCTGCTACATATGTAAAAGCATTCGATGATATTCGTGAAATTTTCTCTCAAACAATTGAGGCAAAATCAAGAGGATATGATAAAGGAAGATTCTCATTTAATGTTAGTGGTGGAAGATGTGAGCACTGTTGGGGAGCTGGCGTTACTCGTATTCCAATGAATTTTTTACCTGATGTTTATGTCACTTGTGATGAATGTAATGGTAAAAGATATAATGAAGAAACTTTAATGTGTACATATAAAGGAAAAAATATTCATGATGTTTTAGATATGACAATTGAAGATGCTTATGAATTCTTTAAAGATCACATTAAACTTGCTCGTAAACTTAAAACTCTTGTTGATGTTGGTTTAGGCTACATAAAAGTAGGTCAACCTGCAACAACTTTATCAGGAGGAGAAGCTCAACGAGTTAAACTTGCTTATTATTTAGAAAAAAGAGCAACAGGAAAAACTTTGTTCATTTTAGATGAACCAACAACAGGTTTACATACTGATGATGTAAAGCGTCTTATTGAAGTTTTACAACGAATTGCTGATAATGGAGATACAATAGTTGTTATTGAACACAATTTAGATATAATCAAAATTGCAGATTATATTATTGATCTTGGACCTGAAGGTGGAGATAAAGGCGGAAATATTATTGCCACTGGTACACCTGAAGAAGTCGCTCAAAGTAAAGTTAGTTACACTGGAAAATACTTAAAGAGAGTTCTTGAAGAAGACAAGGCGCGAAAGGAGAAATTCTTAAATGAATGAAGTCTTTTATTACATCGCGATGGTTTTATTTTTAGCGGGTGCAATACTCTATTATTTAGCTGTTAAAAACGCTTATAAAAATAAAAATTCTTTAGATGAAAAAACTTTACTTTTTAAAAAATCTTTGAGTTTTGCATGGTTTTTCGCTTTAATTCTTGTTTCTTTAATTATTTTTACAGTTGTTTTTTATACTTCTGATTCAACAATTAATTATTTAGAAACAGCTTCAATTAAACTAAATACTGGAAGATTATTTATGTCTTATTTCTTCCTTATTTTATTTGTTGTTTTTGTTTTTACATTCCTTACTTCCTTTATTTATATATTCTATTTCAAGCAAGTAACAAGCGATAAAACAAAAAAGATTTTGAAGTGGATAATGTATGGATCAATTCCTTTAATGGCTGTTTCTTTTATTTTAATGTCAGAAGGGAATGCGCCATATTTACAATACCCACTTTGTAATTCTTTATATATTGGAATTCATGGAATTAAATTTATAAATAGTTATACAAAACCTGCTCCTTTTTATACTGATAAAGGGGTTCTAGATGGTGGCATAATTATCGCATTTTATGCTATTTTTATACTTTCTGGAGCATTACTTGTTTTAGGTATTTGTGATCATTTTGTTTATAAATTTTATGGAAAACATGGATTATTAACCACTTGTTTTTATATCGCTTTCCCTATGGGAATAATTGGTGCACGTTTATGGTATGTCTTATTAGATATAAGTAAAAACGGAGAAATGTCTTCTTATGTATTGGAGTGGACAAATATTTTTAGAATTCAAGATGGTGGACTAGGTATTATGGGTGGAGCAATTTTAGGAATTATTGCTGGAGTTACTGTAATGCTAACTTTAAAATATTGGAAAAAAGACCCAGTTTATCGTCACATGAGTTATTTAAGAATTGTTGATATTTGTGTTCCAGCTATTTTAATTGCTCAAGGCATCGGAAGAACTGGAAATTTCTTTAATTGCGAAGTTCATGGTGCAGAAATTCCTTATGAAGCGCTTAATTTCTTACCTACATTTATTCAAAATAATTATCAATTCTCTTATGCATATCAAGCAGATCCAGGAAAAGTTTATTTACCTTTAGCTCTAATTGAATCTATTACGAATTTAATCGGTTATTTTGTTATTTATTTTGGATTTGTTAGAGGATTTAAAAAATATCATGCTCCAGGAGCTGGAGTAGGAATGTATCTAATTTGGTATGGATTAACTCGTGTATTACTTGAACCACTTAGAGCTGGTACATTTGAATATAATATGAGTTATTATTCAGCTTATGGAATGGTTGGTTTAGGTGTTTTGATTTGTATTTTCTTTGTTGTTTGGAGAATTCTTGTTGTTAAAAAATTATGGTTTTATAAAACAAGAGAATATATTGATTCAATTATAATTGATGATTCAATTTCTAAAGAAAAGATGATTAGAAACGCAATTATTTTAGCTGTTTCACTTATAATAATTGTTGTAGGAATAAGTGTTTTAATGAATATATGGTAAAGCTTTTGATTTTTGATATGGATGGAACTCTTATCGATACTGATAAGGTGCTATTTGAAACACGGAAAGAACTTTTCCTCCTTTATAAACCAAAAGATTTTGCTATTGATGAAGAAGTGGTTAGAACTTATAGTGGACCTCCAATTCAAGAATCTATTGCTAATGCTTTCCCTGAAAGAGATCCAAATTTTATATTAAAAGAATATAGAGCTCGTACAGAAAAATATTACGATTATTATCTTAAACTTTACCCAGGAGAAAAAGAGATTTTAAAGAAACTTCATAGTGAAGGTTATATTTTAACTATCGCTACTCAAAAGAATAAAAAGATGGCATTAAAGTCTTTAGAGATGAAAGGAATTTGTGATTATTTTTCTCTTATTTTAACTAGCAATGATGGTTTTAAAACCAAACCATCTCCAGATATGATTAATTATATTTTGGCTAATTTTAATTGTAAGCCAGAAGAAGCGATTATGATTGGTGATACAGCTTATGATTATTTAGCTGCAAAAAACGCAAATGTTAAATCAATTCTTTTTAAAGGCAGTAAAAGAACTTATTCAGAAGAGGTAAATCCTGAAGGTATTTTTGAAACATATGATGAGATTTATCGTTATTTGAAACAATTATGATAAAAATTTGAATTTTAGGTAAATTTTTCGGAAGAAATGGCTTGTTGCTCCCTTTGTATTAGTGAAGGGAGTTTTTTATGCTCAAAATTGAAAACATTACAAAGTCATTTAAAATATCAAAAGATCGTTCTATGTTAGCTTTAAATAATATTAGCTACAATTTTCCATCATCTGGATTATTTTATATTATTGGAAAAAGTGGAAGTGGTAAGTCTACGCTTTTAAATATTATTTCAGGTTTAATTGAGCCAACTTCAGGAAAAATTGAATTTGAAGGTAAAGACATTACAAAACTAAGTACAAAAGAAAGAGAACAATTTTTAAAAAATGATATCTCAATCATTTTCCAAAAATATAACCTAATAGAAGATATGAGTGTTAAGGAAAATCTTGATGTTGCTTTATCTATTAAGCAAATCGATGATAAAGAAAAATGCGATAATCTTCTAGAAAAATATGGATTAAAGAATAAAAAAGATCAGATTGTTTCTACACTTAGTGGAGGAGAAAAACAACGCTTGGCTTTAATAAGAGCCTTATTAGGAAGTCCAAAAGTTTTGCTTTGTGATGAGCCAACAGGTGCACTTGATAAAGATAATAGTGATGAACTAATCGATGATTTAATTTCTCTTTCTAAAGAGATGCTTGTTATAGTTGTTACTCACAATATGCGATATATAAAGAAATATAAGACAGGATTTATAAAGCTTGATAATGGAAATCTTGTAGGGAAACGGGTACCAGAAAAGAAAATAAAG